>Ga0080027_10000438_pt1 | contig 17904 bp, 17 predicted proteins | sample OrgsoiDNA2013046_FD_70962 | JGI IMG/M metagenome (GOLD analysis project Ga0080027, IMG submission 70962) | Permafrost soil microbial communities from the Arctic, to analyse light accelerated degradation of dissolved organic matter (DOM) -... | ecosystem: Environmental > Terrestrial > Soil >... | reverse complement strand
GCGACCGTCGACGCGAATTCCGCCACCTTGATCGCGGATTTCTCGAGCATCGCCGGCCAGACCGAGTTCTGGATCAACATCCAGGACTACAGCGTCCCGGTCTACTGGGTCGATTCGACCACCACACCCATGGTGACGGTCATGGCCGCGCTCGGCGGCACCGGCTTCCGGACAGGCGCGGCCGACGATTCGGTCGCGGAGGGGACCGGCCCGGCGCCCATCCCAAGCGGGGCGATGCCGGCCGTCGGAACCGACCAACACCTCTCCATCGTCGATCGCGCGACTCGGATGGAGTGGGCGTTTTGGGACGCGGACCACAGCTCCGGATCCTGGACCGCTGGCGAGGCCTCAACGCAGGACCTCTCGGGCGACGGCGTGAGGCCGCCCGAAAGAAACAACCCCTGGTGGGCCGGCCACGGCCCGCGGGCGTGCGGGTTCGGCCTCATCGCTGGGCTCATCACCGTCGACGAGATCCAGGCCGGCACCATCCGCCACGCGCTGGTGATCGCCTACCCGCACATTCGATCCAGCACCTACACCCCGCCCGCATCGAGCGCCCAGGGAACGACGACCGACGCGATCAAGACACGCGGAATCCTCTGCGGCGGGCGCGTCCAACTCGATCCGACACTCGACTTGTCGACGCTCAACCTGTCGTCGTCGGGGCTCATCATCGCGCGGGCGCTGCAGGTCTACGGCGCGTTCGTGGGCGACTACTCGGGCGCCGTCAGCCTCTACGCCGACGCGTCACCAGACGCCCAGGCCCGCTGGTCGGCGGGACTGCTGGGCAACGGCGACGCCCAGAAGATCCCACTCGACCGCTTCCGGGTGCTCACGATCGGGACGGTCTACGACAACATGAACTGAACCTGCTAAACGGCCAGCAGGTCGAATCGTCAAGGCGCGTAACCGCCGGGGCCGCCTTTACCGCCCGCGCTTCTCGCTGACCGGCTTGGGTTGCGGCGTGAGGGTGTGGACGGTGGCGCCGGCCGAAGCCGTGCCCCCGCCCGCCCCCGCGACCAGCGCGGGCGTCCCGACGTCGCGCGCGATCTTGTGGTGGGCCAGGACCTTGGCTTCGATCTTGTTGGCCACGTCCGGGTGATCGCGCAGGTACTGCTTCGCGTTCTCGCGCCCCTGACCGATCCGGTCGCCCCCGAAGCCGAACCAGGCGCCCGACTTCTCGATCGCGCCGCACTCGGCGCCGAGATCGACCAGATCCCCCTCGTGGCTGATCCCCTCGCCGTACAGGATGTCGAACTCGACCTCGCGGAACGGCGGCGCCATCTTGTTCTTCACTACCTTGACGCGGGTCCGGTTGCCGACCACCCGATCGCCGTCCTTGAGCGCGCCGACGCGCCGGATGTCGAGCCGCACGCTCGCGTAGAACTTGAGCGCGTTGCCGCCGGTGGTCGTCTCCGGGTTGCCGAACATCACGCCGATCTTCATCCGGATCTGGTTGATGAAGATGACCAGCGTGTTCGACTTGGAGATGGTGCCGGTGAGCTTGCGCAGCGCCTGGCTCATGAGCCGCGCCTGGAGCCCCACGTGCGCGTCCCCCATCTCGCCTTCCAATTCGGCCCGCGGCGTCAGCGCCGCCACCGAGTCGACCACGATCACGTCGACCGCGCCCGAGCGCACCAGCATCTCCGTGATCTCCAGCGCCTGCTCGCCGCAGTCGGGCTGCGACACCAGCAGATCGTCGGTGCGGACGCCCAGCTTGCGCGCGTACCCGATGTCGAGCGCGTGCTCGGCGTCGACGAAGGCGCAGATGCCGCCCAGCTTCTGGGCCTCGCCCACGACATGCAGCGCCAGCGTGGTCTTGCCCGAGGACTCCGGCCCGTAAATTTCGATGACGCGGCCGCGCGGCACACCGCCGACACCGAGCGCGATGTCGAGGCCGAGCGAACCGGTCGGCACCACCTTGACCTCCGGCGGGGCGATCCCTTCGCCGAGGCGCATGATGCTCCCCTTGCCGAACTGCTTCTCGATGGTCGAGACGGCGAGGTCGATCGCCTTGTCGCGCCCGATGTCGCGCTCGCGCGCCGGGGCTGCCGCCACGCCGTTACCGGCTTCCTTGCTCTCCGCCTTCATCTCGCTCTTCTCGGTCGTCGCCATGTGTTCTCTCCTGGTCAATTGGAATTCAGCGCGGCGCGATGCCGCAAAATGTAGGTCGAGCCCGCGTGGTCCGGCCCGCCGCCGAGCCGACTCTCGTAGAGGTGGATCTCGTCGACGGCGACCGGACCGAATGTCCGATCGACGAAGCCGGCCAAGGCCGCCCTCGCGTCGGTCCCGTCCTTCGAGCGGCCGACCGTGACATGCGCGTGAAAGGGCCGTGATTCCTTCTCGCCGACGCCCAGCTCCGCCGCTACGACCTCGACGGCCTTGGCGACCCGTTCGAGCCCGCCGCTCCGATCTTCCACGCCAGCCCAGATGACGTGGGCCTTGCCGGCGGACGGAAACGCCCCCATCCCGCACAGGTCGATCCCGAAGCGCGGCAGAGCGCCCACCGCGCGGGCGAGCGCGCTGCCGAGATCGCCGAGGCGGGTCTCCGCGACGGGCCCCAGGAATTTGATCGTGACGTGCAGGTTCTCCACCTTGCGCGACCACTTGACCGCCGGCAGCTCGCCCACCAGCGACTGGGCCGCCGAAAAAACATCGGCCTGGACCGCAGCCGGCAACGGCACAGCCACGAAGCTGCGAACGTCACCCGGCTTGGTCGTCTCGCTCATCGTTTGCGGGTGTCGAAGTAGCGCCGGGCCAGATCGAGCGCGTAGTAGGCGGCGGCGATCCGCACCCGCTCGCGCCCGCCGGCGAAGAGCTTGGTCGAGGTGCGCGTGGTCCCCGGCCCGCAGATGGCGAAGCAGACGGTCCCCACCGGCTTGTCGGGCGCCCCGCCGGCCGGACCGGCGACGCCGGTGATGGCCACCGCGACCGACGAGCCGCAGACGCGCTTGGCCCCTTCGGCCATCTCGCGCGCGGTCGGTTCGCTCACGGCGCCGAAGTCGGTGATGGTCTCCGGCTTGACGCCGAGCACGCCGGTCTTCACCTCGTCGGCGTAGGCCACCACGCTGCCACGGAAAAATGCGCTGGCCCCCGCTTCCGAGGTGACGATCTCCCCCGCCAGCCCGCCGGTGCAGGACTCCGCGAACGCCAGCGTCGCCTCTTGCGCACGCAGGGCCTTGGCCACCGCCGCCGGGAAGGTCTCGCCGTCGATGCCATAGATGCCGGGCCCGATCCGCTTGCGCAGCTCGGCATCGACCTTGTCCACCGTGGCGCGCGCGTCGGCCGCGTCGGGCAGGCGCACCACCAGCTTGACGTGGTTGACGGGGTTCGAGGTGCGGAAGTGCAGCGTCGCGCCCTCGACGCCGGTCAGGATCCCGGCCAGGCGGTGGTCGATGTGCGATTCGCCCATGCCGTAGAGGTGCCAGGTGCGCGTGGCCAGCAGCGGCCCGCCGGTCTCGGCCAGCCGATGCGCCAGCCGCGGCACGACCTCGTCGGTGAACATCTTCTCCATCTCGCGCGGCACGCCGGGCAGGAAGAACGCCTCCGCGCCGCCGAGCCGCACCACGAACCCCGGCGCGATGCCGGCCGCGTTGGGCAGCGCCCGCCCGTCGTGCGGAATCCGCACCTGGCGCAGGTTATTCGGCGTCATCTCGAAGCCGTGCGTCGAGAAGCGCTTCTTCATCGCGTCCAGCGACGGCTCGTCCGCGTGGGTCCCGGTGGCCAGCAGCTCCGCCACCACGTCGACCGTCCGGTCGTCCTCGGTGGGGCCGAGCCCGCCGGTCGCGATGATGACGTCCGCCTCGGCCCGCAGCCGCACCAAGGCCGCCCGGATCGCCTGCGGCTCGTCGGAGACCACGATCTGCTCGGAGAGCTCGTAGCCGAGATCGAACAGCCGCTCGGCGATGAAGGCGGCGTTGGTGTTGCTGATCTCGCCGCGCAGCACTTCGTCGCCTATCGCCAGCAAGGCCGCGCGCTGCGGCATGACCGTGGAACTAGACATTTGAGCAGTACCCTAGCCGGGGCGAAATCGGGTGTCAACGAAGTTGATCCGGTCGACGCGAATTGACGCCCCCCGACGGCCTCGATACCCTGTTAGGTCGATGCGAATCCGGTACGCCGCTAAGACCGACGTCGGGATGAAGCGCAACCACAACGAGGACTACTTCTCGCTCATCGAGGAGGAGCAGCTCTTCTTGGTTGCGGACGGCATGGGCGGTCACGCCTCCGGCGAGGTCGCGTCCAAGATGGCCGCCGACGTGATGCAAGAGTTCTACGTCCGGACCAAGGACGAGGAAGCGACCTGGCCGTACAAGATGGACCGCCATCTGTCGTACGTGGAGAACCGTCTGGTGAACGGCATCAAGATGGCCAACCAGCGCATCTTCCAGGCCGCCAGCAAGGAAGTGAAATACAAGGGGATGGGGACGACGATCGTGAGCGGCCAGGTGGTCGGCGACAAGTTCTATATCGCGCACGTGGGCGACTCGCGCTGCTACCGCGTGCGCGGCGCCGCCATCCAGCAGATGACGCGCGACCACTCGCTGCTCGAGGACTACAAGGACGCCAAGCCCAACATGTCCGACGAGGAGCAGCGCAAGTTCCCCCACAAGAACGTCATCACGCGCGCCCTCGGCATGCGCGAGAACGTCCAGGTCGACGTGCTGGCCCACGACATCCAGGACCGCGACACGTTCTTGCTCTGCTCGGACGGCCTCTCGGGCATGGTCGAAGACCCCAAGCTGCTGGAGCTGGTCAAGGACGCGGCGGACCTGGAGACCGCGGTAGCGAAGCTAATCGAAGCGGCCAACGCCGCGGGCGGAACCGACAACATCACCGTCCTCGCGCTTCAGTGCGCGAACTAGGGGCGGGGATTCAAAGACCGCACCGCGCGCGCTCACGAGCGGCTCGTTTCTCCTGAACCACGCCGCATAGCTCCTTCACCACCCGGTTCCGGGCTAGACTTGTGCGCGTGGAACTTCGGGGCGTCGTCACGGACACGTCGGGTGCGGCCGAGCGTCGCATGACGGAAGGCTTGGCGAGCCGGGCTCCAGAGGAACGATTGGCGATGACGATGTCCCTTTGCACTCTGGCGACGGAGCTGGCGATCGCGGGCATCCGTCTGCGTGAAGGGGACCTGCCGGAACCCGAGCTTCGCCTTTGCCTCGCCCGTCTTCGCTACGATGCCGCGCTGGTTGCCCGCGCAGAGGCGCACCGAGCGAGGCAGGCTCGTTGAGCGGCGAGGACGAATCCGTCACCGTCGTCCTTCGCGTTGCGGCCGAGCTCGAGCGGCTCGGTATCGACTATTTCGTCGGGGGATCGGTGGCCAGCTCGGTTCACGGCCGCCCGCGCACCACCGACGACGTGGACCTCGTCGCCCAGATCGCCGGACGCCAGGTGGAGATGCTCGTGCGCGCGCTGGAGAAAGACTTCTACATCGACGCGGGGATGATCCACGATGCCATCCAGCGGCGCGCGTCGTTCAACTTGATTCACCTCGGAACCATGTTGAAGGTCGACGTCTTCGTCTTCAGCGGCGAGGAGCTCGCGATCGAAGAGATGAAACGTCGGCTGCGCGTCCCCCTGCGTGGCTATAGCGTTTGGTTTGCGAGCCCCGAGGACATCGTGCTCGAAAAGCTCGACTGGTTCCGAAAGGGACAGGGCATTTCCGAACGACAGTGGCGTGACGTGCTGGGCGTTCTTGCGGTGCAAGGAACGCGAATCGATCTCGACTACCTGCGACGATGGGCTCGCCAACTCGGGATCCTCGACCTCCTCGACCGAGCGCTCGCCGAAATACCCGCGGGATGAATCTAGACGCCCGCGCGTAGCTCCCCGGGCGTTCGGCCCGTCCAGCGCTTGAACGCGCGCACGAAGGCGCCCGCCTCGGCATAGCCAAGCAAGTAAGCGACCTCGGACACCGACAGGCGGCGGTCGCCCAGGTACCCGAGCGCGAGCTCCTTCCGAGCGTCGTCGACGACGTCGCGGAAGGAGGTCCCCTCTTCCTGCAGCCGCCGTTGTAACGACCGCTCGCTCGTCGCGAGCGTGCGCGCCACCGCCGCGACCTCCGGCTCGCCCTGCGCGACCAGCCCGACGACCAACCGCCGCACCTGCCCTCGGACCGTCGAGTCGCGCGACTGGTTTTGCAGCAGCAGCTCGGCGTGCGCTTTGACGAACCGATACAGGTTTGGATCGTGCCCGTGGCAAGGGGCCGCGAGCGCGGCGTCGTCGAACAGCACGCCCGCCGTTTCGGCCTCGAAGCGCGTCGGCACGCCCAGCCAGCGCGCGTAGTCCTCGCGCGGGCCGAGCGGGGCGTGCGGAAAGCGGACCTCGCGCGGCTTCTGGCTGGTGAACTCGACGACGCGGCGAACGATCGCCGCCATCGAGTACTCCACCACCGGCGCGGGAACGGCCGCCGGTGGCAGATTCACCAGCAGCTCGATCACGGTGAGGTCGCCCTCGGGGCGCAGGCGCAGATCGCCGTTGCGGGTGATGAGGCGGTGGTAACGGCCCACCTGCTCCAGCGCCTGGCGCAGCGTCGCGCTGGTCGAGGCGACATAGTCGAGAATCATCCGTCCGAGCGGCGCCGACATCGCGACGGCGATGCCGACCGTGCCACGACCGTAAAGCCGCGTCCCCTCTCGCCACATCGCGCCGAGCTGGGCGGGCGGGACCAAGGTCTCGCGGGTCTCGAGGTCCCCGATCGAGAAGCCCGCGGCGGCGCACACCGCCTCCACGTCGATGCCCGCGCCGCGCATGCCGTCGAGAATCGTCAGAACAGACCCCGGCGACGAGCCGGTCCCGTCTCCGCGCTCGAGCTCTTCCGACATGGGGGCGAGCCTCGCCTCAGAGGCAGCGCGGATCAACCCCGTGGCGGGATCTGCCAAAAGAGTGGCGCCCGCGGACGGTGCCGGGCGGCGGGCGGCGAGGTATTCGAATGGAAACTTCGCGAGGTCACGAAATGGAAAAGCTCGCCGTCATCGTGTTGTGGGCTCTGGTCGTCGCTTCGGGCGTTCTGGTGGGCGGGAGCGTCTTCGAGCGTATCGTCGTCACGCCGCTGTGGGCCGCCTCGCCGCCCGAGTCCGTCTCCGCCTGGACATTGGGGGCGATCCAGAGACCGTTCTTCATCGTGGTGACGCCCCTGTGGGCGCTGCTGTCGCTCGCGGTGTTCGCGCTCGCCTTCGCGCTGCCCGAGCCGGCGCGACCGTGGGCGCGCACGGCCGGCATCATCGGCGTCTGCGTGATGATCGCGACCGTCGCGTTCTTCGTCCCTCTCCTGGAGAAGACCGAGGCCAATCGCGGCGCCGGCCTGTCGGGCGCGGACATAGCGCGCTTCACCCAGATGTTCGTGCAATGGAGCTACCTGCGGAGCGCCGTGGCGCTCGGCGGCTGGATGGCCGCCCTGCGGGCCCTCACGCTCGCGTCGAGATGACGGTTACCCTTCCCGCGGCCGGGTTCAAGCTCCGATGCGCCCCCGGGCGGTGTCCCGCGCGCCCTCCGCCGACAGGAGCTGACTGACCTTGCCGAGGCCGCGGGCTGGCATGCCGCTGTAGATCGCCTCGTACTGACCGGCGGCGATCTTGTAGGTCTCGTGCCAGATCCCGACGTCTCCACGACTGCGCGCCATCCGTTTGTTGAACGCCATCCAGGCCGGCCAATGCAGCCCATCGCGGCTGCGGGCGTAGGCCTCCAGCGCGTCGAAGGACCGCCAATATTGAATGATCGTCAGACCGGCCGACTCGACGCCCAGGAGCCCACTCGACGGGTTGTCCTTCAGCTCCCTCAACATCTTCGGCATCGCCAGGAACACCGGCAGCCACTTGTGAACCTTCCATAGCTTGTTGACGCGCATCCCGATGAGAAAGACGACGAAGTCACCGTCGACCTTGGCCGACATGCGTTCTGGAATCACACTGGCCATTGGAATCTCCGAAGGTTGGCGTTGCCGGGATGACGCCGCAGATTGCGCGCGCAATACTGATACGACCGACAATCAAGCGCGGATCTCCAAATCCGTCAAACGGCCGCGATTGGCCCCCTCCCGGCCTGTCGCGGCGGATCCCCGCACCTCTCACGATCGCGTCGGCTTCCGCGACGAGCGGCCAGCTGGTACAACCGATCCGAGCACATGACATCGCTATTCGATCGGCTGGTCGGAGCCTGGGAGTTGGTCTCGTATCGCCTGATCGCCGAAGACCAATCGGTGACCTACCCGCTCGGCAAGGACGCCAGTGGCCTCATCATCTACACGCCAGACGGATACATGTCGGCGCAGTTGATGGCTGCGGGCCGCGCCGCCTACGCATCGGGCCACCCGCACGCCGGCACGACAGCTGAAATGTCAGCCGCCGCCGCCGGCTACATCTCATACTCCGGCCGGTTCCTGGTCGACGAGGCGACCCAGACGTTGAAGCACACCATGGCGGTGTCCTTGTTCCCAAACTGGGTCGGCGATACGCAGGTTCGAACCTGCAAGCTCGAAGGAGACTCACTCACCCTGTCCACGAGCGGACCTGTGTCTAACCGCGGCTTCGCCGCCACGCCGATCGTCGAGTGGCGCCGCGCACGCCCCAATCACTGACCCGGCACTATGGGCGTCTAGCTACGGGCGCCAGAGGAGCAGGGAGCGCGAACAACTTGTCTCGCCCGCGCAACGCTTGGCCAAATGCGGCCCGTCCGCCGCCTGGTACATGATAACAGATTACACTATACTGTTATCATGATCCGAACGCAGATCAGTCTCTCGAAGGACGAGTATGCCGCGGCCAAGCGGGAGGCGGCACGGCTGGGGATTTCGTTCGCGGAGCTTCTGCGACGCTCCTTGAGGAGCGCCCTCCCCGTCAACGACACCAGCCCGTGGATGCGTTACGCCGGAATGGTCGAGACCGGCGACCCTAAGTCCAGCCAGCACATCGACGCCGTGGTCTATGGCGGGAAAGACTGAGGCTTACGTCGACACGTCGGCCCTGATCGCCTTTGCCGACCGCTCGGACACCCACCACGCCACCTTTCGCCGCCTCTTCTCGCGACCGCCTGCGCTGGTCACCACGACGCTGGTCATCGCAGAGGGCCACGCGTGGTTTCTTCGACGCTACGATCGAACCCGGGCACTACAGTTTCTCGCCATGGTCGAGGACATGGAGCCGCTGGTTCCCGCGGCCGTAGGCCCCAACGAGCAAGCTGCCGCGACGCTCTTGCTACGCCGGTTCTCGGATCAGGACCTCACGTTGACCGACGCCATCGGCCTTCACCTTATGAAAGCGCGTCGCATTCGGGACTGCTGGTCGACGGATTTCCATCTTGGCCTGACGGGCGTGCCGCTGGTCATCAACCAGCGTTAGTGGAGAACCACCCGGGCTAGGCCTTCACAGGCACCGAGCCGCTCTCCGCGATGGGCGCCGGTCTTCCGGGGGCGTAGGGATCGCGGTTGCGCCAGCGGCGCTCGCGCTGGTGGGCCAGCACCAGCAGCGGGGGCTGGATGAGGCGCGGGATTATCGCCAGGATCAGCGCGCCGCCGATCACGACGATGGCGAGCGGCTTCTGGGTGTCGGCGCCGATGCCGTGCGAGAGCGCCGCCGGCGTCAGGCCCAGCATCGCGACGAAGGTCGTCATCAAGACCGGGCGCAGCCAGCGCTCGGCCGCGTCGCGCGCCCCCTCTTCCAGCCCGTGCCCCTCGTTCCACAACCGTTGCGCGTAGGTCACCACCAGGAGCGCGTCCTGGATCGAGACGCCGAAGATGGAAATGAAGCCCATCGCCGCCGAGATCGAGAAATGGGTGCGGGTGATGAGCAGCGCCAGGATGCCGCCCGTGCAGGCCACCGGGATGCCGGCCAGCACGATCAACATGTCTTTCCAGTTTTTCACCGATGAATAGACCAGCATCGCGATCACCAGGAGCGTGATCGGAATGATCAACGCCAGCCGGCCCGTCGCCTCGTTGAGCTGGTTGATCTCCCCCGCCCATTCGAGGTGCGTGTCGTACGGCAGCTTCACCTTCTCGTCGATCTTTTCGCGCGCCTCGGCGATGGTCGACGCCAGATCGCGCCCGCGCACCGAGAACTTCACGGGCGCGTAGCGGCGGTTGTCCTCGCGGTAGATCAGCGACGGGCCTTCTTCCTTCACGATCGACGCGATCTGGCCCAGCGGCACCTGCGCGCCGTCGGGGGTCGCCACCAGGATGTTGCGGATCGCCTTCAGGTCCTTGCGGAAGGCCGGAGCCCACCGGATGGTGAGGTCGAAGCGCTTCTCCCCTTCGTAGACCTGCGTCACCACCTGACCGCCGATGGCTGCCTGGATCACCGCCTCGACGTCGCCGACGTTGAGGCCGTAGCGGCCACACTGCGCGCGATCGGGCGTGATGCGCACGTTGGGCTGGCCGAGCGACGAGAAGACCGCCAGGTCCTCGATCCCCTTGACGGTCGCCATCACGTCGACGATCTCGTTGGCCTTGTTCTCGTTGACCTGCAGGTCGGGTCCGAAGACCTTGACCGTGTTCTCGCCTTTGACGCCCGACATCGCCTCCTCGACGTTGTCCGAAATCATCTGGGAGAAGTTGAAGATGACGCCCGGGAAGGACTGCGAGAGCTCCTTCGAAAGCTCGTTGGTCATCGACGCCTTGGTGACGCCGCTGCGCCATTTGTCGGCCGGCTCGAGCGGGGCAAAGAGCTCGATGTTGTAGAAGCCGGAAACGTCGGTGCCGTCGTCCGGGCGTCCGAGCTGCGAAACCACGCTCGTGATCTCGGGCCGCGCGCGGTGCTCGAGATCGCAGGGGGTCGGCTGGGCCGAATCCGCGGAGCCCTGTTGTCCCGGGCAGCCGAGGATCACCGCACGCATGCGCCCGACGTACTTGGCCGACTGCTCCAGCGAGATCGACGTCGGAAGCGTGGCGCGGATCCAGAAGTTCCCCTCCTCGAGCTTGGGCATGAACTCACGCCCCAGCGACGCGCCGCCGAGCAGGCTCAGCCCGACCACCGTCGCGCCGATGGCGACCGCCGTGCGCTTGTGGCGCAGCGAAAAATCGAACAGCGGGAGGTAGACCTTCTTGAGCGTCCGCATGAGCCAGTTGTCGTGCTCGTGGTCGCCCAGCGTACCGATCTTGAGCCCGCGCTCCGCCAGCACGGGCGTCAGCGTGAGCGATAGGACGATCGCGCCCCCGATGGCGAAGGCGTAGGTGTGCGCCATCGGCGAGAAGATGATCCCGGAGACGCCGGAGAGGGTGAAGAGGGGGATGAAGGCCACCGCGATCACCAGCGTCGACGAGAACATGGGCGGCCCCACCTCGCCCGCCGCCAGCAAGATGCGCTCGATGGCGTTGCGCTTGCCGGGCGCCGAAAGATGCCGAAACACGTTCTCCATCACGATGACCGTCGAATCGACGACGATCCCGAAGTCGACCGCGCCCAGCGAGATCAGATTGGCAGGCGTCCCGCTGGCCACCATCCCGATGAAGGCCACCATGAGCGCGAGCGGAATGTTGAGCGCCGTGATGAGCGCCGCCCGCCCGTGCCCCAGGAACAGCCACAGCACCAGCGCCACCAGGACCATGCCGATGAGCAGGTTCTCGAGCACCGTGTGGGTTGTGAGCTTCACGAGCTTGGCGCGGTCGTAGTAGGGCTCGATCACCATGCCCGGCGGCAGCACGTGGTAGCGGTTGATGTAGTCCACCCGCTCGTGGACGGAATCCAGCGTCTTGAGCGAATCGCCGCCGTAGCGCATGAGCACCGTCCCCTGCACCACGTCGGGATCCAGGTCCTTGCCGACGATCCCGAGGCGCGGCGCGTGCCCCACCGTCACCTCGGCGACGTCGCGCACGCGCACCGGCGTGCCCTTCTGCTCGGTGAGCACCACGTCGCGGATGTCGCCCAGCGAATGGATGATGCCGATCCCGCGGACGTTGTACGACTGCTCGCCGATGGTGAGCCGCTGCCCGCCGACGTTCTGGTTCGAGTTCGAGAGGCCCGCCACCAGCTGCGCCAGCGTGAGGCCGTGCCCCTTGAGGCGGTAGGGATCGACCTCGACGTGGTACTCCTTGGTCTCGCCGCCGAAGCCGACCACGTCGATGACGCCGGGCGCCTGGCGGAACTGCCGCTCCAGGATCCAGTCCTCGGCGGTCTTGAGATCGGCCAGCGAGTAGCCGTCGCCGCGTACCACGTAGCGGTAGATCTCGCCGATCGCGCTCCAGGGCGACAGCTGCGGCGTCATCCCCGGCGGCAGGTTCACGAAGCTGAGGCGGTTGAGCACCCGCTGCTGCGCCAGGTGGTACTCCGCGTTCCAGGTGAAGTAGCACTTGACGTCGGAGAGGCCGAACAGCGACTGCGATCGGATGTGGTCGAGGTCGAGCATCCCGTTCAACCCGTTTTCCAGGGGCACGGTGACGTAGCGCTCGACCTCCTCGGCGCTCCAGCCGGAGGGTTGGGTGATGATCTCGATCATCGGCGCCACCGGGTTCGGGTAGGCCTCGATGTCGAGCTGGCTGTAGCAATACAGGCCCAGCGCGACCACCGCCACCGCCAGGATCACCACGAAGGCCGGCATTCGAAGGACGAAGCGGACGATTCTCTGGATCATCTGCGATCGTCTCCTAGAGCATCCCCGACAGGAGGATTCCGCCCGAGGTCACCACCCGCTCCCCGGCCGAAAGACCGTGGAGCACCGGAACCAGGTCCCCGCCCTCTTCATCGGCGATGGCTACGATCCGGCGGACGAACCGCTTCCGCCCGTCGGGCGTCGTCCCCTCCTCGACGAAGACCACCGTCTGATCCGCGATGCGGAGAACCGCCGTGTGTAGAACCGCGAGCGCGCTCTGACCGGCCACCGCGATGCCGACCGTCGCGTACATTTCGGGCTTGAGGTCGCGGCCCGGGTTGGCGATCGCGCAGCGAACTTTGGCCGTGCGCGAGGTCGGATCGAGGAGGTCCGACATCCAATCGACCACCCCGCTGAAGATCTTGTCGGGGTAGGCGACGACCTTGATGGTCACGGCGGCGCCTTTCTTGACGCGCCCCAGGTCCATCTCGAAGACGTCGGCGATCACCCAGACGCGATCCAGCTCGCCGATCGTGAACAGCTCCACTGCCGTGCCGCCCGAATACTGTCCCAGCACCTCGGCGCCCGGGTTCACGTTGCGCGCGATCACCTCGCCCTCGATGGGCGCGCGGAGCATGAACTCCTGCGTGACCGCGTCGGCACCACCCCCCCGAAAGAGCCGAGCCTTCTGGCGCGAGCGCTCCATCTCCGCTTTCGCTTTTCCGTGGCTGTCCTGCGCCGACTCGAAGTCCTTCTGGGATCCCGCGTGCGCTTCATAGAGCTCCTTCTGGCGCTGAAATTCGTGCTGGGCCGCGATCAGATCGGCCTCCGCCTTGTCGAGGTCGGCGAACGCGTTGCCGACGTCCGGCGACTGGATCGCGCACAGCGGGCTCCCCTTCTTCACGCGGGCGCCCGGGTCGGCCAGGATGCGGGAGACGCGCCCCGTGACCGGCGAGAAGACGTGCGCGACCCGAAGGTCGTCGAAGGTCACCTTGCCGCTCGTCACCACGTCGTTGCCCACGGCGTGGGCAGCGACCGCCTCGATCGTCAGGTGGGCGTCGACCACCTGCTGGTCGGTGAGCCAGACCTCGCCATTCGGGGCCTCGGCGGCCTTGGGGCTGGCCGGCGCGCTCTTGCAGGCGGGCGCGAGAACGGCCGTGGTCGTCCAGAGCACGAGGACGAGCTGAGGCCGGGACATGCGTCGCTTTATATCGCCCTATTTACTTTCAGGTTCAAGAGATCCGCGCCACATCGCGAGCACCGGGTAGAGGGTCAAGACCGACATGCTCAGCGTCAGCGCGATCCCGGTCAGGGCGTGGAGCGACGCCAGCCCGGGGCCGGCGTAGCGAACCAGCCAGGGGGTGCCGAGGTGCCCGACCACGCTGACCGAGGCCCCGATGAGCCAGGCCCGCTTGGCCCGGTCGCCGAGCCCGGTCGCCAGGAAGAGGTGGCCGACGATGAGGAGCACCACCGGCATGGTGAAGAGATGGAAATGCGTCACCTCCAGCAGCTTGCGGTAGGTGACGGGGACGACGATTGGCGCGCGCGCGGCGTCGACATTGTCCGGAACGTCGATGGCGGGACCCACCGTGGCAGCCGCGGGCGCAGCGGATGAAGGCACGGCATCCCCTTCGCCCGCGTAGTAGCGGCGGATCCCGCGCGTCCCCGTCCCCACCAGCTCGCCGTAGTAGAGCGCCGACGAGAGCACGCCCAGCAGGGTGAGCAGGCAGAACGTCGTGTAGAGAATCTTGGCGTCCAGGCCCAGATTCCACAAACGAAACCCCGACGAACCAAACTGTCGCATCTTGAATCTCTCTTCCCCGGCTAGAAATTGAATGCGATGGCCAGACCGACCCACGTTCGACCCCGGGCCGCGTCGGCCACGTCGGCACCGATCGGCCGCGGTGTCCCGGGTGCGCCCGCCATCACCATCGGCGCGGCCGGCGGCGGCCCCTCGGCGTCGAGCGCGACCTGCACGTCGGCCTTGAGCGCAATCGCCGGCCAGGGCCGGTAGTCGATCCCCCCGCGGACAAAGGATTTGGCGGGCGACGGCGCTGTCGGCGAGAGCTGTCCTGGGCCCGTGATCGAGGGCGGGTTGTAGTTGTAGGGCGACATCTCGCTGCGGGGGTTGACGTTCTCGTAGCCGGCAAACATCACCAGCTCCTGCTTGGTCTCGAGCCCGCCGAGGCGCAGCAGATCGTAGCCCGCCTGCCCATAGAAGCCGCGGCCGCGCGCGGGCACCGCGTCCTGCCCCAGGAGACCTTCGTAGTTGTTCGCCAGGTAGGAATTGACGATGTAGAGCCGCGCCACCTCGACGCGCAGGTCGAGACCGAATTGACGGTAGCGCGCGTCCGCCTCCAGCACCCCGACATGAAGATTGGAGAGGTCGGCGAGACCGGCGGTGGCGCCGCCGTAATAGCCACTCCCGCCGATCACCAGACCGGGCGGCAGGTCCGCCAGCTCCAGGCGGCCAGCGAAGGCGGCATCGTGGATGGCGATGCCGCTTCCATCGCCCCGTCCACCCCAAAGCGGCGCCCCCGCGGTGAAACCGCTTCCGTCCAGGCCGCTCAGCACCTCGCCTTGGTAGCGCAGCCCCGGGCCGATCTCGCCGAAGATCCCCACGCCCAGCTCCCGCCAGGTGGTCGGGATGATGAGCTGGTCGGTGAGCGGTCGGTCGACCGTCAAATATGACGTCGGCTCCGGGACCAGGTTGCCGAGGCCCAGCGGCACGATCATGAGCCCCGCGCGAAGGCCAACGGCGCGTACCGGGGACACCTCGAAGAACGCCTGCTGCATGGCGACGCTGGTCCCGTCGTCGGCCTCCACCGCGGCCACGATCCGGAACCAGTTCGTCGGTCGATGCGTGACCGAGAAGACCACCTGCGGCAGCCGCGCGGTCTTCTTCGATGCCCCGTCGATGAAAAGCTGCGTTTCGCCGCTGAGGCCAACCCAGGTTTGCCGCCGGCTCCGAGGCGCGACGACCTCGGGCGGCCCAACGATCGCCGGCGCGGCGGGCGAAGCCGCGATGCCGCTGGCGGCGCCGGTGCCGCCTTCCGAAGGGACGGTTGGCCACGGGATTGGACCAGACGCGATCGGCGCGGGCGCGGGTGCCGGTGGCGCCGCGGAAGCCGACGGCGGCGACGCAAGAGGCGACGCCGCGGAAGCCGACGGCGACGCCGCGGGCGGAGGCGGCGAAGCTGAGTGCGGAGGCGGCGGCAGCGCGGGCGGCCGCGCCTTCTGCGGCTGGGTCGGCGCCATCGCGGGCGGCATCGGCTCGTCGTCCGCGTCCGAGGGTGCCGCCGGCGATGCGGTCGCCGGCGGTGCCGGCCCGGGCGGCGGGTCGGCAAGGTCATCCGCTGGGGCGGCAAGGGCGGCACGACCGGCCAGCCCGAGCAGGATCGCCGCCGAGATCCAAAGGCACAGGCCCGCGCGGACGCCAGGCGCGCCCGCGGCGCTGCCTTTCACCGGCTGACCGTGATCCGCCGCGGTGTCGTGCCGATACCCGCCGGGGCGGCGGCCAGAGGCACATTCGCAGTCGAAGCCAGCGCCGACATCCCGATCGCCAGCTCCTCGACCAGAACCGCCGCGCGCCGCACACCGACCGCCATCGAGGCCGACGAAATCGTCGCGCCGCTCACGGCGTCGATATCGCGGTCGAGGCGCATCGGATCCTGCGCCGTCCGGCCTTCGAACTGCTTGCGGAAACGCGCGTCGCGGACCTCATCACCGCGCGGCTCCCGGTAGACCATGATCTCCACGCGCTCCACCATACCGCGAGACGAGAGCCGCGTCGCGAAAGTGATCGGTTGGTGCAGACCCACCTCGTCGTCGATCACGGCGTACCCGTCGACCCGCCCCTGTGTCTGCGCGACGAAAATCGTGTACCGATCGCGCGCCGGCGCATAGCCGAGCCGCTCCGCCAGACGGGCCCGCAGCGGCGGGTCGAGCAGGGTGGTCTTGTAGGTCACCCGCTCGCTCTTGGGGAAGAACGCCGTCAGGATCGCGCGCGTCGAGTAGTAGCTGGTCTCGGACGGGGCGGGGCCCTCGGCGTGCGCCACCTCAGCCAGGCCGCCCAGGGCCAACCACAGCGCGGTGATTTTGATAACGGTTATCAATTTCAGTATTAAGAATGACCGGGAGGCCGCCCCGTGTCAACCCCACCCCGGCGCTCGCGAAACCGGCGCGCCGCTCGGGCGCCCGCCCGCCCCGGGGCCCTAGCCGATCTTGTGGGCGGTGACGCGGTTGCGGCCGCCGTGCTTCGACTGGTAGAGCGCCTTGTCGGCCAGGTTGACGAGATCGCTGGCGTCCTTGACGGCGGGGTTCGGCAAACCGGCGACGCCGAGGCTGATCGTGATCGGGATGTGGGTGCCTTCGTAGACGAAACGGTTGAGCTCGACCGCTTTGCGCATCCGTTCTGCGACCACCTGGGCCTGTCCGAGATCCGAGCCGCGACAGATGACCGCGAACTCTTCGCCGCCGTAGCGGGCGAAGACGTCTTCGGCGCGCAGCGCGGCGGTGAGCAACGTCGACATCTCGGAGAGCACGTGGTCGCCCGCCTGGTGGCCGTGCGTGTCGTTCACCTTCTTGAAGTGGTCGATGTCGAAAAGCACCAGGGCCAGCGGGGCGACGTGTCGGATCGAGAAGGTGAACTCGCTCTCCAGCCGGTCGGTGAAGTACTTCTTGTTAAAGGCCTTGGTGAGGCCGTCGCGCAAGGCCGATTCGTACATCTGCTTCTGGAAGATCTCGTCCAGGTTGTCGTGGTAGGTGAACTTCAGGATCGTCGTCGAACCGACCAGGATCTTGTCGCCGTCGACCAGCTCCTTTCGGTCCACCTTGATGCCGTTGCAAAACGTCCCGTTGGTCGATCCGAGATCCTGCAGGAAGATGTGGGTCCCCTCGATCACGACCTGCGCATGCTCCCGGGAGATGCCGTCGTCGAGCAGCCGGATCTGCGCCTTCTGGCCGCGGCCGATGACGGTCTTGTCGGCCTCGACCTTGTACATCTCACCGACGCTGGTGCCGGCCAGCACCACCAAATAGGCGCGGTCCCGCTTGACGCCGCCGCTCGGTGCGGCCTGCGTCTCGAACAACCGGGTTCGCTCGTCGGCCGGCATCCCTCCTAGGGATGGTATCACAGGTGCTGAAGGCTTACGGCAGGAGCGCCTGGGCCAAGTCGATGAGGCGCGTCCGCGCGGCCTCGCCCCCGTCGCGCCCACTAGGGGGGCGCGCGCCCGCCCCCTGGGCGCCCAGCGGGGCGAGGGCGGCGCAGGCATCTGCGACGAGCGTCTGGAGACGCCGGCGCGCGCCCGCCCGGTGGTCGGCATGCTCCGCATCGTCTCGATCGTCGGCGTGCTGGAACGCCACGCCGTAAAGGGTCCC
>Ga0080027_10000434_pt1 | contig 18044 bp, 17 predicted proteins | sample OrgsoiDNA2013046_FD_70962 | JGI IMG/M metagenome (GOLD analysis project Ga0080027, IMG submission 70962) | Permafrost soil microbial communities from the Arctic, to analyse light accelerated degradation of dissolved organic matter (DOM) -... | ecosystem: Environmental > Terrestrial > Soil >... | reverse complement strand
GCCGAGCACATCGAGTTGGCTCGGTGTGAGCGCCAATGCTTCGTGGGCCGCCGTTGCCGCGCGGCAACGGCGGCCCACGAAGCATTGGCGCTCACACCGAGCCAACTCGATGTGCTCGGCCGGGCCGGCGTGGTCGATGCCGGCGGCCGCGGCATCGTGGTGCTGATCGACGTCCTCAAAGCGGTCGTTGACGGGCGCGAGTTGCCGCTGCCAGTAGCGGCGTTGGCCGAGCCGATCCTTGCGGGCTGCGACGCCGACAGCACGCAAGACCCGGCCTACGAGGTGATGTATCTGATCGATGCCGACGACGAACGCATCCCCGCCCTGCGAGCGGCGCTCGATGAGATCGGCGACTCGGCGGTGGTCTCCGGCGGGGGCGGCCTGTGGAACGTGCATGTGCACACGGACAACGCGGCCGCCGCAGTTGACCTTGGCGCCGTTGCGGGCGTGCCGCACGACGTGCGGGTCACCGAGATTGGCGATCACAGCCGGCTCGCCCGCGAGGTGCCGTCCAGCGGCCGTCTCGTCGTCGTCGCGCTGCCAGCTGGTTCGGCGGGGTCGGCAATCCGCGACGTTCTTGCCAACGCGGGCGTGCACGTCGTCGACGCGAGTTCCGTGGGCGACGCGCTTGCGACATTGCGCGCATCGGAACTCGTCGTGCTGGTCGATGGTGGGCCGACGGTTGCCACCTCGGTGCAGCAGGCGGTCGCGGCATTGCCCGTGAGCGCCGTGGTGGTACAGGTCGAGGCTCCGGTGCAACTTCTTTCAGCGGTCGCGGTGCACGACGCTCACCGCCCACTCGAGGACGACGCTGCGGCGATGGCCCACGCGGCCGCGCACACCCGCCACATTGCGGTCGGCCCCGCCACCGCCGACATGCTGTGCGCCGATGCGTTGAGCCAGCTCGAACGATTGCTCGCCGATGGCGGTGAGCTGGTCACGGTGGTGTCGGCCGCCGCAATCGGCGCGCGGATCGCCGACGAGCTGGCGGCCACTCGCGCGGACATTGACGTGAATCAGATCGCCGTCGACTCGCTCGACTCGGTGGTCTGGCTCGGGGTGGAGTGATGGCCGGCCTCGACGCCCCGCTGAAAGGCGTGGTCGGCAAGATCGAGTCGGTGCTTGCCGACAGGCTCGATCTGCACACCGTCGGAGACTTGCTGCGCCACTATCCAAGGCGGTGGGATAGGCGCGGGGAGATGACCGACCTGCGCGATCTGCGCCCCGGTGAGTACGCGACCATCTACGCGAACATCACGAAGGTGGCTAGCCGACAGATCATCACGAAGACCAATAAGAAGATGTACAAGACCGACGTCACCGTCACTGACGGCGCTCGCGATCTGGTGCTGACGTTCTTCAGCAAATACAACTGGCAAGAGAGTCGGTTTCCGCGCGGCAGCAGCGCGTATTTCTCCGGCAAGGTCGAGCTGTTCAATCGGAAGCTGCAAATCGTCAATCCCGAGGTTGAAGCCATCGGCGACGATGACTTCAACGAGGCTGATTTTGCCGGTGCCATCGTGCCGATCTATCCAGCGGCAGCGAAGGCGACGAGTGTGCAGATTGGGCAATGCATGCGCGTGGTTCTCGACACCCTCGATCTGCCCGACGATCCCTTGTCGTCGGAGCTCCGTGGTGAGTTGAACCTGATCGGCCTCCGCGCCGCACTCGACGGGATCCATCGGCCGAGATCGTTCGACGAGAGAGACCGCGCCCGTGCACGCCTCGCATGGGATGAGGCGTTCGTGTTGCAGGTGGTGATGGCGCTGCGCCGGGCAGCGGCCGCCGGACTGCCTGCCACCGCGCGTCGTGAGATCGACGGCGGATTGCGGTCCACGTTCGATGCACAGCTGCCGTTCGTCCTGACTGCCGGCCAGCAGCGCATCGGTGCGCAGATTGCCGATGACCTCGCCGCCGAGCACCCGATGCATCGCCTTCTTCAGGGCGAGGTGGGGTCGGGCAAGACGGTCATCGCGCTGCGAGCCATGCTTGCGGTCGCCGACGCCGGTGGTCAATCAGCGCTGCTCGCTCCTACAGAAGTGCTTGCCCAGCAGCATTTCCGGTCGATCTCAGCCATGCTCGGCGAGCTCGCTTTGCGCGGTCAACTAGGCGGGGCCGACAATGCCACATCGGTCATCCTGCTCACCGGTTCGATGGGCCAGGCGGCGCGGCGCAAGGCGATGCTCGAGGCCGCATCCGGCGAAGCAGGCATCGTCATCGGCACCCACGCACTTCTCGAAGAGAAGGTGCAGTTCGCAGATCTCGGTCTGGTGGTGGTCGACGAGCAGCATAAGTTCGGTGTCGAGCAACGCGACGCACTGCGCGCAAAAGCCCGTGACGACCGGCGCCCGCACCTGTTGGTGATGACGGCAACGCCGATCCCGCGCACGATTGCGATGACTGTCTACGGCGACCTCGAGGTCTCGACCCTCCACGAGCTGCCAAAAGGACGCGCGCCGATTGCGACATTCGTCGCGCCCGTCGCGGAGAAGCCGAACTGGGTCGATGGGGTGTGGCGCCGGGTTCGCGACGAGGTCGCGGCAGGGCATCAGGTTTACGTCGTGTGCCCCCGCATCGGCGGCGATGAGCCCGACGACGATCCGCTCGACGATGAGGACGCAGATGAGGTCGGAGCGCCGCCGGCGCGCCCGCCCATCGGCGTCCTCGAACTCATGCCTTTGCTGGTCGAGAGATATCTGCCCGGGCTGCGGGTCGAGATGTTGCACGGGCGCATGCCCAGTGACGCCAAGGACATGACGATGCGCGCGTTCTCTGACGGAGCTATCGACGTGCTCGTGGCGACCACCGTCGTCGAGGTCGGCGTCGATGTCGCGAACGCGACCGCGATGGTCATCATGGACGCCGAGCGGTTCGGCATGTCGCAACTGCACCAGCTGAGGGGCCGGGTGGGTCGCGGTGGTGCGGCGAGCATCTGCCTGCTGGTGACCGATTCCTTACCCGGCAGCCCGGCTCGCGAGCGACTCGACGCGGTAGCCGCGACGTCCGATGGCTTCAAGCTTTCAGAACTCGACCTCGAGCTGCGCCGCGAGGGCACCATCCTCAACACCGCACAACACGGTAAGAGCGATCTCAAGCTGCTGTCGCTGGTGCGTGACCGCGGGCTCATCGAGAAGGCGCGCGAGCACGCGGCGCGCATCGTTGCGGCGGATCCCGACCTGGTGGGCGAACCGGCACTCGCCGCGGCTGTTGACGCGCTCGAAAAGAAGGGCGCCGACTTCCTCGAGAAGGCTTAGCTGCGGCCTGAGATGATCGGCTCATGCCCGAACCGATGGCGTGGAGCGAGGTGGCCGCGCTGCTGGCGCCGGCTCGCAATTACTGGCTCGCCACGGTCGATTCCGGTGGGGCGCCGCACGCCGTCCCGGTCTGGTCCGCGACGGTCGACGACGTGGTTTACCTGTTCGGTGAGCGGCGGGCAAAGAGGTTCCGCAACCTCGAGGCCAACCCCGCGGTGGTGCTGCACCTCGAGAGCGGCGACGAGGTCTGCATCGTGCGCGGCACCGCGATCGACGTCGGCGGCCCAAGCGATAACTCTGGCGTCGTCGCAGCGTTCGCCGCGAAATACGCCGACCCGAACGACGAGCAGTGGCTGCCCGATGTCGATCCGACCGTCGACATCGTGGCGCGGCTCGTGCCCTCGACGGCGATGGCGTGGAGCAGCACTGACTTCGAAGGCTCGCAACGCCGCTGGCGGGCCTGATCTGCCGATGACGCGCATCGTGGCTGGTCATGCCGGCGGTCGCCGCCTGTCGGTGCCTCCTGCCGGAACCAGGCCAACCTCCGATCGCGTTCGCGAGGCCCTGTTCTCCAGCCTCGAGTCGCTCCTCACCGGGTTCGCCGCCAAGCGGGTGCTTGACCTCTACGCAGGGTCGGGGGCAGTAGGACTCGAAGCGTGGTCGCGTGGCGCGGCCCGCGTCGTGCTGGTCGAGTCGGCCGCCTCCGCGGTCAAGGTATTGCGCAGCAACGTCACCAACCTGCGTGACGCCCGATCGGCCGGCAGCGGGCCAGCGGGCAAGATCGAGGTAGTGGCGGGTCGAGCCGAGAAGGCGGTGGCCGAGTTCACGGCGTCCAGCTTTGATGTGGTGTTCGCCGATCCGCCTTACGACCTCGCGACCGTGCAGGTAGCCGGTGTTTTTGCCACGCTGGCACAGCGCGCGGTGCCGCGACCTGGGGGAGTGGTGGTCGTCGAGCGGGCAAGCCGCGATCCCTGGAAGTGGCCTCTTGGCTACGCAGCGCTGCATGATCGGAAGTACGGGGACGCGACCCTGCACTACGCGACCTACGACCAGGCACTGCTCTAACGCGATTGGCTGATAGGTTCGCGCCCGGCTGAGGAGGTTCACGAGTGCACAAGGCGGTCTGTCCCGGCTCATTCGACCCGGTGACCAACGGGCATCTCGACATCATCGCCCGGGCTTCGAAGCTGTACGACGAAGTGACGGTCGCGGTGATGGTGAACAAGGCAAAGCACGGCCTGTTCACCCTCGACGAGCGCATGGACATGGTGCGCGAGACGACGGTCGGCTACGGCAACGTGGTCGTCGACTGTTTCGACGGGCTGCTGGTCGACTTCTGCGCCGAGAAGGGCATCCCAGTGGTGGTGAAGGGCCTACGCGCGGTCAGCGACTTCGACTATGAACTCCAGATGGCGCAAATGAATCACAGCCTGGCCGGGGTCGAGACGCTGTTCTTGTCGACCAACCCGCTCTACAGCTTTCTGTCGTCCAGCCTCGTGAAGGAGGTCGCGACGTACGGTGGGGACGTGTCCGGCCTGATTCCCGAGTCGGTTCGCAAGCGCCTGAGCCAGCGACTTGAGCACTCATCCGAGTAGCCCTATCGCATTAACACCCCGGCTGGAGAGACTCCCATCGTGGAACTCAAGGACAAGCTCGACGAGATCGTCGCCCAGATCGAGTCTGCTCGGGCGATGCCGATGTCGGCGTCCTGCATCGTCAACCGCAGTCAGTTGCTCGGGATGCTCGATGAGATGCGCGACCTCATCCCGGCAGAGGTACAGCGCGCCGAATCCCTCCTGCACGAGCGTGACGACGTGGTCGAAAGCGGACGTCGCGAAGCCGAGGAGATCATCGCCGACGCGCACGTTGAGCGGGCCCGACTCGTGACCGAGACCGAGGTGCAACGCGAAGCGGTCGCCGAGTCGGCGCGGGTGCTGGTCGAGGCCGACCGCGAGGCCGCCCAGATGCGCCGGGAGGTCGACGACTACGTCGATACCAAGCTGGCGAACTTCGAGATCGTGCTCAACAAGACCCTGACCGCTGTCCTTCGCGGGCGCGCAAAGCTCCAGGGCCGCACCGAGATGGAGCAGCTGGCCGAGGTGCGGGACGACGAACCGCCGCTGCCCGGCTGACTGGAGCCGCCGCCGAATCGCGTGAAATGCGGCGGCGGGGTAAACTCGCCAGCGGTAACGTCTGGAAGCACCCCGTTTGATCAGTTCGACGCCGTTTCGTCGTGCCCGAAGGGAGCAGGAGACCTGACGCGACTCGACCCCCGGGCTCCGCTCGTCGTGGACACTCGCGACTTGCCGCGGCGACCGGGTTCGATGCGCACGGTCACCCGCACCGTTCCGGCTCCTGCCGACATGCGCGGTGTACTGATCGGTGCGCTTCCCGGCAGCGACCTCGTTCTCGACTTGCGGCTTGAGTCGGTGAGTGAGGGCGTCTTGGTGTCCGGCACGATTCGGGTCACGTTGACCGGTGAGTGCGCCCGCTGCCTCGACCCGTTGACCTCCGAACTCGAGGTCGACATCCAGCAGCTGTTCGTCTATCCCGGCAACGAGATCGACGCGGACGACGAGGACGACGAGATTGGGCTCCTGGTCGACGACTACGTCGATCTAGAACCTGCATTACGTGATGCGGTAGTGCTCGCGCTGCCGCTCGCGCCGGTGTGCCGGGAAGACTGTCCGGGTTTGTGTCCCGACTGTGGGGCACGGCTCGCGGACGTTGAGGCGGGGCACGGGCACGACGAGGTCGACCCTCGATGGGCCGCCCTGCGAGCGATCGGAAGTGAGCAAATGACAGCGACCGAAGGCCAGCGCATCACCGACCACCAGGAGAGTTAGCCGTGCCGGTTCCGAAGCGGAGAATGTCGCGCAGCAACACGCACAGCCGCCGCGCCATGTGGAAGACCGCCGCCCCCACGCTGGTGCGCTGCAACAACCCCGCCTGCCGCGAGCCAAAGTTGCCGCACGTCGTGTGCCCGAACTGCGGCACCTACAACCGGCGCCCTGTCATCTCGACCTGACCTGACCATGCCACGGGGGAATGCGTCAGCATGACCGACAACGTCGGCTCACTCGTCCAACTCGAGCACGTTGCTGGGGTGAGCCTCGACCACGACCTTCTCGAACGCGCGCTGACTCATCGCTCCTATGCGTACGAGAACGGCGGCCTGCCCACCAACGAGCGGCTCGAGTTCCTCGGAGACTCGGTGCTCGGCGTCATCGTCACCGAGACGCTGTACCGGGCCTACCCCGATCTGGCCGAGGGTCAGTTGGCCAAGTTGCGCGCGGCCGTCGTCAACATGCGGGCACTGGCCGACGTCAGCCGCGCACTTGGTCTCGGCGAGTTCATCCGACTCGGTCGCGGCGAAGAATCGACTGGTGGCCGTGACAAGTCGTCGATCCTGGCCGATGGCCTCGAGGCCTTCATTGGTGCGGTCTATGTTGATGGCGGCTTGGCCGTCGCGACCGACCTCGTTCACCGGCTCTTCGACGACCTGATCGACGACGCGGCGCGGCTCGGCGCGGGCCTCGACTGGAAGACCTCCCTCCAAGAGCTGACGGCGAGCCAACTCCTCGGCGTCCCGTATTACGAAGTCAGCGAGAGCGGCCCTGACCACGAGAAGACGTTCGAGGCAGGCGTACGGGTCGGCGGCACGATCTTCGGCACCGGCTCGGGGCGCAGCAAAAAGGAGGCCGAGCAGCAGGCCGCCGAAGAGGCGTGGAACCGGATCCGCCGGGTGGCCGATGCCACGCCCACCACGGCCGAAGTTGCCACCGGCGACTGACCGAGGCGACTGAGCGCGTGCCCGAACTGCCCGAGGTCGAGACGGTCCGGCGCGGGCTCGCGCAGTGGGTAGTCGGACGCACGATCCGCACTGTCGACGTGCACCACCAGCGCGCGGTTCGACGGCACCTCGCCGGAGCTGCCGACTTCACGGCCGGCTTGATCGGACGCCGCGTTGTCGATACCCGTCGTCGTGGCAAGTACTTGTGGCTGCCTCTCGACTCTGGCGATGCCGTGCTGGCCCACCTCGGGATGAGTGGCCAGTTGTTGATGCTCGACGCGACCGCGCCGGCCGGGCCGCACCTTCGAGTGAGCTTTCGATTCGACGACGACGGCCCGCAGTTGCGGTTCGTCGACCAGCGCACGTTCGGCGGGCTTTCGCGGTCGATCGGCGGCGCGGTGCTGCCGCCCGAGATCGCGCACATCGCGCCCGACGTGCTCGAAGACGCATGTGACGACGACGTATTCCACGCCAAGCTGCGGCGCCGGCACACCGGGCTCAAGCGCGCCCTGCTCGACCAGTCGTTGATTTCCGGAGTCGGCAACATCTACGCAGACGAAGGCCTCTGGCGGGCCAAGCTGCATTACGCGCGGGCCACCGAAACAATGCGCCGACCCGACACGACCCGGTTGCTCGACGGGGTGCGGTCGGTGATGGCCAGTGCCCTCGACCAAGGCGGGACGTCGTTCGACAGTCTGTATGTGAACGTCAATGGCGAAAGCGGCTACTTCGACCGATCACTTGCGGTGTACGGGCGGCGCGACGAGCCGTGTCCACGATGCGGGACACCGATTCACCGGGAGTCGTTCATGAACCGGTCGTCGTATCTGTGCCCGCATTGCCAACCCAGGCCCCGGAACCCGCATTGGTGACCGACGAAGACCCAGCCGCAGAGCCGGCTCGGCTGACGGCGTGGGTCCGCGGCCGAGTGCAGGGAGTCGGCTACCGGTGGTGGGTGCGCTCCCGGGCGCTCGAACTCGGCCTCACCGGGAGCGTCAGCAACCTCGACGACGGCAGGGTGCAGGTCGTCGCGGAAGGCAGTCGGGGTAGGTGTGAGCGGCTGCTCGCGATGCTGAGCACCGCCGCTGCGCCTGGCCGGGTCACCGGAGTTACCGAGCGATGGGACACGGCCCGGGGCGGATTGGCCGGATTCACCGAAAACTAGCGGCCACGGGTTGCGTTGGTGGGCCGATTTGGGTGATTATTACCGCTGTTTGGCCGGTTTGAAGGCCGTTTGCATTGTAACCGGATCGTAACGCGGGGCTTGACCGGCGGGCGGTCGGATGCGACCCTTGAGGTAACCACGAACGCACACCGCTGAAGCGGCACCAGGGCGGAAATGCGCCTGGCATGCGCAGCCAGCATCCAGTGGAGGATCTCCATGGCAAAGGCGCTTCTCGGTCATCTCGGTGGTCCGGATCCTCGAATGCTGTCGGAAATGCGCCGACTGCAGCAGCGGGTCCGCGATCTCGAGACCGAGTGTCTGCGTCTCCAGGCGGCCAACGACGCTCTCAGCGCCGAGGTCTCTGGTGACGAGCTGCTCACTCTGTCGGTATCAGAGTCGGAGCACGCATACAGTTAGACCGGTTTTACCCCGTGTTTCTTTCACCTGAGGGACGCCACCCGCGAGCGGGGGCGTCCCTTTTTCCTTGTGCCCGCACGCCCGCAGAGCACGCGCGGCGCCCGGTAGGCTGCCGCGCGTGTATCTGAAGAGCCTCACGCTTCGCGGCTTCAAGTCGTTCGCGTCGTCGACCACTCTGCGGCTCGAGCCGGGCATCACCTGCGTGGTGGGACCCAACGGTTCAGGCAAGTCGAATGTGGTCGACGCGTTGGCGTGGGTGATGGGTGAGCAAGGTGCCAAGAGCCTGCGCGGCGGCAAAATGGAAGACGTCATCTTCGCCGGCACTGCGGGCCGCCCGCCGCTTGGCCGGGCGGAGGTTTCACTGACCATCGACAACACCGACGGTGCGCTGCCGATCGAGTACACCGAGGTCACGCTCAGCCGCATCATGTTCCGCAATGGCGGCTCGGAGTACTCGATCAATGGTCAGAGTTGCCGGCTCCTCGACGTCCAGGAATTGCTCTCCGACTCGGGCATTGGGCGTGAGATGCACGTCATCGTCGGCCAGGGTCAGCTCGAGGCCGTGTTGCACGCGACGCCCGAAGAGCGGCGCGGCTTCATCGAGGAAGCCGCTGGAGTGCTGAAGCACCGTAAGCGCAAGGAAAAGGCGCTGCGCAAGCTTGAGGCAATGCAGGCGAACATGACCCGCGTGCAAGACCTCACGACAGAACTTCGTCGCCAGCTCGGCCCGCTCGGTAAGCAAGCCGAGGTAGCTCGACGCGCGGCCGTTGTGCAGGCCGACCTCCGCGACGCGAAGCTGCGGCTGCTCGCCGACGATCTGCTCAGGTTGCAGGGCACGTTGCAGCAAGAGGTCGCCGACGAGACCGCCTTGCGTGAACGACGCGCCGAGGTCGACGGCGAACTGAACCTGGCCAAGACGCGCGAAGCACATGTCGAGTCGGCGATGACGAGCGAGGCCCGCGACCTGTCCCGGGCGCAGGAGACGTGGTACCGGCTGTCGTCGCTTCGCGAACGGTTGGGCGCGACGGCGAGCATTGCGGCCGAGCGGCAGCGGCATGTGCGGGCGGCGGAGGAAGAGACGCGGGAGGGGCGCGATCCGGAAGAGATGGCGCGCGATGCCGCCGCCGCTCGGCTCGAGCAGCACCAGATCGCGGTCGAACTCGAAGCCCACCGCGCAGCGCTGGCGACGGTCGTGACCGCACGGACGGCGGCCGAGTCGGCGTACGAGGACGAGCAACGCCGGCTCGCCACCGCGATTCGGGCGGCCGCCGACCGCCGTGAAGGGTTGGCGCGGTTGGCCGGCCAGGTGGCCGCCCAGCGCAGCCGGGTTACGGCCGGCGACGAGGAGATCGGGCGTCTCACGACCGCAGCGCAGGACGCGCGTAGGCGATCCGAGCATGCGCAGAGTGAGTTCCACGCCCTCGAATCGCGCATCGCCGGCCTCGACGAGGGCGAGCTGAATCTCGACAACGACTACGAGGTCGCTGCCGATGCGTTGGCGAGCGCCGAGACATCGTTGAACAAGCTGCGCGACGAAGATCGCGATATCGAGCGCGAGCGCTCCTCCCTCGCCGCGCGGGCCGAGGCATTGGAGCTGGGGCTGGCCCGCAAAGACGGCACCGGTGCCTTGCTGGCCGCGTCGGCGCGGGTCTCCGGGCTGCTCGGATCGGTTGCCGCCGTGGTCGAGGTCGAGCATGGCTACGAGCAAGCGGTCGCGGCGGCGCTGGGTACCGCGGCTGACGCGGTCGTGGTCTCGTCGATCGACGACGCGGTCGCGGCGTTGGGTCTGCTGAAGGCCGACGACGCCGGCCGGGCCGGATTTGTCATCGGCTCTGTTCGCCAGGTCGATGTGTTGCCGAGCAATCTCCCCGCATTGCCGGTCGGCGCGCGCTGGGTGAGTGAGCTCGTCCGCGGTCCTTCGCAATTGCGGCTAGCGCTCGCGGGGCTCACGCACCGAGTCGCTGTCGTTGACACCCTCGATGCTGCGCTGTCGTTGGTACGTGCGCTTCCCGACGTCCGGGTCGTCACCCGTGACGGTGACGTGCTGGGCCGTGACTGGGCGCACGGCGGTTCGGCGAGCACGCCGAGTTTGCTTGAAGTGCAGGCCGCGCTCGATGACGCGCGGCGTGGTCTTGCCGATGCGACCCATCGCGCCGAACGCCTGCGCTTCACCATCACCGGCGTGGAGGCCGAGCTGGCCGACGCCTCGGCGCGCGCCGATGCCGCACTAGCTCAACTGCATGAGTCGGACGCCGCGATGGCGGCGGTGGCCGAGCAGCTCGGGCAGCTGGGGTCCGCGGCGCGGGCCGCGCTCGCCGAGGCTGACCGGATGGCGGGATCGATTGCGCAGGCCGGCGAGGCGGGGAATCGCGACCAGGCCGCCTTGGCCGAACTGGAGTCGCGATTCGCGGCCGCGCAGGAGTCTCCCGACGCGGAGCCTGCCACCGCCGAGCGAGACCGGCTGGCCCAGGTTGCTGCGGCGGCGCGTAGCGCCGAGACGGAGGCGAGGCTCGCCGTCGGTACGGCCGAAGAGCGGGTGCGGGCGATCGAGGCCCGAGCCCTGCAGCTGGAAGCCGCATCAACTGCCGAGCGTGAGGCGCGCGAGCGGGCCGCGATCCGACGGGTGCGCCGCGAACGCGAAGCCGTCGTGGCGGCGGCGGTCGCGGCCGGTGCGGCGGCGGTGCTGAGTCGGCTTGAGTGGTCGCTAGCTGCCGCGGCTCGTGAACGTGAGGTCAGCGTGCAGACGCGCACGGTGCGCGAAGGGGAACTGCTCGCGTTGCGTGCGCGGGAACGTGAACTGACGGCCGAAATCGAGCAGCTCACCGACGTCGTGCACCGCGACGAGCTCGCCCGCGCCGAACAGCGGCTGCGCATCGAGCAACTTGAAGACCGGGCGATGGAAGAGTTCGGTGTCGAGAGCGAGGCACTCGCACTGGAATATGGACCAACGTCGATGGTGCCGGTATTCGCCGAACCCGATGCTCCGGCGGACGCACCGCTACCTGAGTCGGTGCCGTTCGTGCGTGCTGAGCAAGACAAGCGCGCGCGTTCCGCCGAGCGCGCGTTGGCGTTGCTGGGCCGAGTGAATCCGCTGGCCCTCGAAGAGTATTCGGCGTTGGAGGAACGGCACCGATTCTTGAGTGAACAACTCGAAGACCTCAAGCGCACGCGCAAAGACTTGATGGAAATCATCCGCGAGGTCGACGACCGCGTGCAGCAGGTCTTTGCAGCCGCGTACGAAGACACTGCGCGCGAGTTCGAGGGCATCTTCGCGCGACTGTTCCCTGGCGGCGAGGGCCGGCTGGTTCTCACTGATCCATCGGACATGCTGAACACCGGCATTGACGTCGAAGCCCGACCGCCGGGCAAGAAGGTCAAGCGGTTGTCATTGCTGTCAGGTGGCGAGCGGTCGTTGACGGCACTGGCGTTGCTGGTGGCGATATTCAAAGCGCGGCCGAGCCCCTTCTATGTGATGGACGAGGTCGAGGCCGCGCTCGATGATACGAACTTGCGCCGGATGCTGGGAATCTTCGAGGAGCTGCGCGAGACGAGCCAGCTCATCATCATCACGCACCAGAAGCCGACGATGGAAATCGCCGACGCACTCTACGGCGTTTCGATGCGCGGTGACGGCGTCACGACCGTCATCAGCCAACGGTTGCGCGAGCCGTCGCCGGCTTAGCTATGGTCGGCTGCACGTCAGCCGGTGACGAGTACCCCGCGTGCTTCGTGGACGTCGAGGGCGAACGGATTGCTGACCCGCGGGATCGGGCCTCCTGGGATAGCCGCGGCCACGCCGCCGGCCATCGAGAAAGTGCCCGTCCAGTTCGTGGTGAGCTGGATCGTGTACTGACGTGCGGCAAGGTAGATGTGACTCAGCGAGGTGTCCGGATATTGGCCGCCGGGGATCGTCGACACGACGGTCGTTCCGTCGCCGAAATCCCAGGTCCAGGATGCTTGTACGTTCAACGTCACTGGCACGCCGAGCAACGTCTCGTTGAACGTTTGGGTCTGCGGGGTGTTGGTCGCGAACAGCGTCGGCAGGTTGACGAGACTGCCGCCGCCCGGTTGTTGGGTCGGATGCGCTGTCGTCAATAGTTGAGAGAACGCATCGACGGCCGCTTGTCGTACCTGCGCAGGCGTCGCCCCTGTTGCCGAACGACACTCGGTCACGCCCAGTGTTGGGTTAGGTAGCGCCGGATTGTTGATGACGAGGGTCTCCATCACGAATCCCGGCGGACAAGCCCCCACGAACGTCCCGCAGTTGGCGTCGATCGCTGGGTCACAGGATTCCGTCCAGACATAGGTGCATCCTGCGCACCCCGTCGCTCCGGTTGGTGCCGGCTTGCCTGTCGATCCGACTTGGCTCCCCTGACCGTCGACTGAGCCGCCGTTCTTATTGCCGCCGACGCCTGTTTCCCAGTCGGGTGGCTGAGGCAAAGTATCGGCCATGGGGCTGATCGCGTTCGGCGCGGCCGCGGCTCGGCTCAGCGACAGAGATGCAGGGCTGATGCTGAGGGCAAGGGCCGTGAGCAACAGACATACTTTCTTCACGGCGCAACCTCAGTTCAATCGCGTGTTTTGAGTAACGAGCCATTGTCCGCGAACGCTGATCACGAACATCACGACATGTGCGTCGAGCACCGCAGGGGACGCAGACACTTCTAATCCGTCTGCGCTTAGAATTTGTCCAGCGGAAATCGCGTAGTGGACGTCTGCGTTAGCTCCACCTAGGACGAAGCTCACGACGTTTAGCGTCTTGACGCTCGAGGCAACACCGACCAGGTGCTGATGCTTGGCGTAGATGTCGGTAATCATCTTCGCGATTGACCGACACACGCACGCGGGTGAGGTGAGCGCCTCGATCTTCGTCACATCGCCGGTGGCGAAGGCGATGTTGAGGTCATCGAAGAACTCCTGCGCGGTGGCGCGGACGCCGGCGGCAATGTCGTTCGACGACAGCGCGGCCGGGAGAGAAGGGGCGGGGCTGGTCGACGTCCCGGCCGTGGTTGGGCTTGAAGCTGTGGTTGGGCTCACGGCCACTGATGGGGTCACCGAAGGAGCTGGCACCGACGCCGCCGGGCTAGTTGAGGTGCGACCACTCGGCAACACCGATTGCGACGCCGGTGCGCTGCTGAGCCGGGTCGGATGACTCGGGTTCGCAGTGCACCCGCACAGCACAATGGCTTCGGTCACGATCGCGACCGCGACGATCCCCCGTCGAAATCCCACCGGGCGAGAATACGGGAGCCGCAACCACCCGCCCAAGTGATCCACAGGACAATTTTCCCGATCGCCCGCGGATCTGACTGCGTCATCTGCAGGGGCCGTGGGTAGCGCGGGTCCCAAATGGTGCGAATGGGAGACTGGGCATTGTGCAGCCGTGGATAGAAATCATTCTGGCCATCGTCGTCCTCGCGGGGGTCGGTGGCGCTTTCTTCGTGCGTGGCCGCCGCCGGCAGATCCCGATGCCGACAAGCCGCCCGGTTCTCGTACGGGCCCGCCCAGCACCCGTCCCAGCTGACGCGGCACCGGAGGTTGCAGCAGAGCAACCGCAGGCGCCAGACCTCACAGACACGCCAGAACCCGCTGCCGGGCGGCTGCTTCGCCTGCGCGCGCGGCTCGCGAGATCTGAATCGACGCTCGGCCGAGGCCTCCTCACCCTGCTCTCGCGCGACACGCTCGATGATGCGACCTGGCAGGAGGTCGAAGACCTGCTGCTCACCGCTGACGTTGGCGTCGCAGCCTCCAATGAGCTGGTCGAGTCGTTGAAGACAAAGGCCAAAGTGCTCGGCACTCGCTCCGCCGATGATGCGCGCAAGCTGCTGCGAGCCGGCCTGCTTGAGCTCGTTGACCCGACCCTCGATCGCACACTGACGACGCGTCGCGCTGATGGTGAAGGCCCCGCCATCGTGCTCGTCGTCGGGGTGAACGGCACCGGCAAGACCACCACGTGCGGCAAGGTGGCTCGACTGCTGGTCGCCGAAGGACGCACCGTCGTGCTCGGCGCCGCCGACACGTTCAGGGCCGCCGCAGCCGACCAGCTAGAGACATGGGGACGCCGGGTAGGCGCGCAGACCGTCCGTGGTCCTGAAGGCAGCGATCCCGCTTCGGTCGCCTTTGAAGCGGTGAAGACCGGCATCGCGCTGCGTGCCGACACCGTGCTGATCGACACGGCGGGGCGGCTGCACACGAAGTCGGGGCTGATGGACGAGCTCGGCAAGGTTAAGCGCGTCATCGAGAAGCAGAGCGCGGTCGACGAGGTCCTGCTGGTGCTCGACGCGACCACTGGGCAAAACGGCCTCGTCCAAGCGAGGGTCTTCGCCGAAGTGGTGGCGATCACCGGCGTCGTCCTGACCAAGCTCGATGGCACGGCAAAGGGGGGCATCGTGATCTCGGTGCAGCGCGAACTCGGCGTCCCGGTCAAGCTTGTCGGTCTCGGCGAAGGAGCCGACGACCTCGCCCCGTTCGAGGTAGACGCCTTCGTCGACGCGTTGCTCGGAACGTGACCTCGTGCACTTGAGCGCCTGTTGTCAGGCGTGACGAGTCGTTACATGCACGTAACTTTCGCGCTGGTGATTTCACGGTTGCGAAACACCTGAGTCCCTTCCCGGAAATCCCGGCCCGCGACCTTTCTCCCGTCAGGCGACAACGGTGTCGGAGGTCGTAGTCCAACTCGAATGACGGGAGTGATATGAAACTGGATAGTGGCAACACCGCGTGGATGTTGGCGGCCACGGCGCTTGTGTTGCTCATGACTCCAGGGCTTGCCTTCTTTTACGGGGGTATGGTCCGGAGCAAGAACGTCCTTGCGATGCTGATGCAGAACTTCGTCTGCATGGGCATCGTGAGCGTTCTGTGGGTGATCGACCTCTTCAGCCTCGCGTTCGGTCCCGACAAGATGCACGGCCTAATCGGTGACCCAGCAACGCACCTTGGCCTGAAGACAGGTGGCACCCTCTTCGTTGCGGGCGTGCCGACCGCGGTCATCGCGGCGTTCCAAATCACCTTCGCCATCATCACCCCAGCTCTTATCACCGGCGCAGTTGCCGACAGGCTGCGCTTCGGGCCGTTCGTTCTGTTCGTGACCGCGTGGTCGATCCTGGTCTACGCGCCCATCGCTCACTGGGTGTGGGGCGGCGGGTGGCTGGCTCAGTTCCACTCCGTGAAGGACGCGACGAGCGGAGCAATCACCAAACTGGGTGTGGAGGACTTCGCCGGCGGCACTGTTGTCCACATCAATGCTGGTATCGCGGGTCTCGCCTTGACTCTTGTGTTGGGCAGGCGCATCGGCTGGCCCAAAGAGCGCATGCGCCCGCACAACGTGCCCTACGTCATGCTCGGCGCCGGTCTCCTATGGTTCGGCTGGCTCGGATTCAACGCCGGCAGTGAGCTCGCTGCCGACACCACCGCCGGTTACGCGCTGGTCAACTCGGTGGTGGCGACGGCGGCAGCAATGCTGGCGTGGCTCATCGTCGAGAAGATTCGGGATGGTCACGCGACAAGTCTGGGTGCGGCGTCCGGCCTGGTTGCCGGTCTGGTTGCCATCACCCCAGCTTGTGGTTTCGTCACCCCGGTCGGAGCCATCTGGATCGGCGTCATCGCTGGTGTTATCTGCGCACTCGCGGTTGCCATCAAGTTCAAGTTCGGCTTCGACGACTCGCTCGACGTAGTCGCTGTGCACCTCATCGGTGGCATCGTGGGCGCGCTTTCGATCGGATTCTTCGGCCAGGATGCCGTAAACAGCCTCGGCCGTGACGGATTGTTCTACGGGGGAGGGCTCGGGCAGCTCGGTCGCCAGTGCGTTGGCGTCGGCGCCGTGCTTGTCTTCACCTTCGTGATGACGTTTATCATTGCCAAGGTGATCGACATGGTGTGGGGCCTGCGGGTCTCGCGTGATGTCGAACTCGAAGGTCTCGATATCAACCTGCACGCCGAATCTGCCTACGACTCGGGCGGTCCGGCTTCACACACGTCAATCCCGGAGGCAAACATGGCCGGAGTCAGCAGTGAGAAGGTGAGCTCATGAGGCTGATCACCGCGATCGTCAAGCCGTTCAAGCTCGACGACGTGAAGACGGCGCTGGAGACATTCGGCGTCACAGGAATGACGGTGAGCGAAGCAAACGGCTACGGCCGCCAGCGTGGGCACACCGAGGTCTATCGCGGCGCGGAGTACGAGGTCGACCTCGTACCCAAGGTTCGTGTCGAGGTGCTGGTTGACGACGATGACGTCGAAGACGTGATCGATGTGATCGTCAAGTCGGCCCAGACCGGCAAGATTGGTGACGGCAAGGTGTGGTCGGTTCCTGTTGACAACGTGGTTAGGGTGCGCACCGGCGAGCGCGGAACTAGCGCCCTCTGATCCCCGTGACATCGTTCAACGATGCTGAGGCGGCGCGTGTCGAACGCGCCGCCTCAGCACCGAGCGGCAACGCGGACGCCGGCATGAGCGACACTCTTCAAGACCTGAGCAGTCTGCGGGCTGACCGCACCGCAAAGGCGGACGCCTGGCTGCGCGAGTTGCTCGGTGAGGCAGACGGCGTTGCGTTGGTCGCGATCGGTGGCTACGGTCGCGGCGAACTCGGCCCCGGCAGTGACCTCGACGTGATGATGCTGCACGACGGTCGGCCCGACGTCGTGCAGATCGCGGACCAGGTCTGGTACCCCATTTGGGACGCTGGCTGGAAACTCGACCACTCGGTGCGCACGGTTGCCGACGCCGTGTCGGTCGCGAACGGTGACATGAAAGCAGCACTCGGCATGCTGCATGCGCGCCACATTGCAGGCGTGCCCGACCTTACGGCGCGCCTACGTGAACACGCGTTCGGTCAGTGGCGCTCGCGCGCCTCCAAGCGCCTCCCCGAACTTCACGAAATGGTCCGCGAACGAGCCGAGCGTCTCGGCGAGGTCGCGTTTCTGCTCGAGCCCGACCTCAAGGAAGCCCGCGGTGGCTTGCGCGATGTGCACGCACTTGAGGCCATCGCCGCGGCATGGGTTGCCGCCGGCCCAGGGCCTGCGGTGCGGGCGGCATATCGCCGGCTGATCGACGTCCGCGACACCCTGCAAGACGTATCCGGCCGACCGACTACGCGCATGGTCGCGCAAGAACAAGAGGCGATCGCGGCCCGGCTCGGCATGACCGACGCCGATCATCTGCTGCGCGTCATCAGTGAAGCCGCCCGTACGGTGTCGTATGCCAGCGACGTGACGTGGCGCGCTGTCGAAGGCAGTCTGCGGCGGCGTCCGAAGGCGGAACGCAAGCCCGTTGCGGAGGGTGTCGTCGAGCAGGACGGCGAGGTTGTACTGGCGCGGGGAGTGGATCCGACGCCCGATCCGACCCTCGTCGTGCGGGCCGCGGCAGCCGCCGCGCAGGTTGGTCTCCCGCTGTCGCCGCCCACCATTGATTTGCTGGC
>Ga0080027_10000433_pt1 | contig 18061 bp, 13 predicted proteins | sample OrgsoiDNA2013046_FD_70962 | JGI IMG/M metagenome (GOLD analysis project Ga0080027, IMG submission 70962) | Permafrost soil microbial communities from the Arctic, to analyse light accelerated degradation of dissolved organic matter (DOM) -... | ecosystem: Environmental > Terrestrial > Soil >... | reverse complement strand
GACGGCTCCGATCACACTCGCGAAGCCGGTTGGCGCGGCCAACCCTCCGGGCTGCGAGGGAAAGAAGCGGGATCAACAGATTGCTGGCGCACCGATGAGTGCAGCCGCGCCGGCGGCGCCAAAGTCGGACGTCATTAGCGCGCCGATCGTGACAGGTGCACGGTCCGGCGTTGCCCTCACGGAGCCGGCGATTGCCCGACCACCTGCGAGCGCACCAATCGTCGCGAGCGCGCCCAGGGCGCGCGATACGTCGCCGGTCGCTGTTGCGCCACCCATCGCGCCGGGGACGACGACGGGTGGTTCACGTATTCTGTTCGCCGGCGCCCCAACGGGAGTGGCCGTGAATGCGTCGCCCCGCATCGCGCGTCTCACGTGGAACGCCGTGCCGAACGCGCAGCGCTATGCCGTCTGGCGCGCAAATGGAACCGTTCTGTCCGTCGAACGAACGCCTCCTGCGTATACGGCGACGCACTTTGTGGATACGGTTCCCGACCCGCACGAGACGTATCGCTATTCGGTGACTGCGTACTTCGCCAATGGCATGAAGGGCGAAGGGCCCGTGGTGGAATTCACCTCACCGCCGATGGTCAATCCCGCGGGATTCACGGCGCTCCCATCCGGAGTTGTTGGCGGGGGCGGCGTCACCTTCCAATGGCAAGCCGTGCCGGGCGCCGCGCGGTATCGGCTGGATGGTCCTGGACTGCCCGCCACCGGGTACTTCGCGTTGGGCACGAGCACAATGCATCCGCACATGCTTGGAGGGCCGAGCACGTGGCGGTTGCAGACGATGTATCCAGGTAATTTCGGCGACTCTGCGGGAGCGTCGATCGCTTCGGCGATGGTACACGTGCTTCCGCCGCGTTCGATGAAGTGGCTCACGAAGAACAATGGTGCTGGTTTGCCGTTTCAAGTCCAGACGCCGATACATCAGGAGTACAACAATTCCGTCGGAGCGAGTCCTCTCGGCACCTGGAGCGGCGATCTCATGCCGATCTACGACGCGACGTATGCACTATGGTTGGGAAAGCCGTTCAGTTATTACGAATACGAAGGATTTTTCTTGGCGCAACCCTCCCCGAGTGCTCTCCCATGTACAAGCACTGACAGCCTTACTACAAGCCCTGAGAGCCTTACTACGTGTGGTACTCCCGGTCTGAAAGTCTGGCTGAATTTGTTTACAGCCAAACTCTGGGACGACTCTGGACAAACAACGAACGAAGCGGTCTATGGAAATCCTGGCGATCTTGGTGTCGGCCGACGAGCCTTCTGCTACCAAATGGATTCCATAGGCTATCGTGGGCAGGATACACCTTCCCCAACGGGCCCATACACCGTCTGCTACGCCACGGCTCATGGAATTCCACCGGGCCAGGCAGGCTTCAACGATCCCCAGACCATCACGCATCCAGGCGAGGGCGTTGGTGGCGACTTCATCCTGTCGATGGTGATTGTCAAAGATGGAAGCGGTACCGTCTTCCTCGTGCTTGGCAAGAGCGGCAAGTACACGCTCCTTCCCAACGTCAAGCTCGACACGGAAAGTCCGAAGCTCGTTCCCTTCGTGTGCATCGCATGTCACGGCGGCACGTACAACGCGACCACTCGAAAGGTGGATGGTTCCTCGTTCCTGCCGCTCGACCCGAACCTCCTCAGCTTCGCGAGTCCTGCCGATCAGGCCGCGCAGGAAGAAAAGATCCGTAAGATCAATTTCATGATTCACAGAGCTCAACCGGGGTCGGCCATCGCCTCCTACCTCAATGGTCTGTATCATGGCGCGATCGCCACCGCGGGAACGACGGCGCAGCCAGACTACGTGCCAGCCAGCTGGGCACCGCAAACCGGTTTCTATCGATCGGTCGTGCGACCGCACTGCACCATGTGTCATCTGGCTGCACCTGATTCCTGGAACTTTGCATCGTGGCAGAATTTCCAGGACAACGGCCCGCTGATCTACGCCGACGTTTGCCAGGCGCACACGATGCCGCATGCGGAGGTTCCGTTCAAATCATTCTGGCTCAAGGACACGGGGCTTCTGTACCTGCCGGGACTCCTCGCGGCAACGCTCGGACATCCGAGCTGCTGAACACGCAGTGATCTGAGACGCGAGCCATACGCACGGAGCGCCTTTTGCCATACGTCCGCTGTGCTCAGACGCTGTGCGCCACAGCGCGAGCACATCTCCGTCGCGCCCAAACAGCTCAACGCGCGCACGTGGCAACTCTCCGCTGCTCTCTCCGGCTCGTCCGCTCCGTCGGTGCGCAGGACTGCTTATTTAGTAACAGGCAGAATTTAAAAGCCTCGCATCAGCGCGCAGCCTGAACGGCAACCCCCCTCCAAAGTCATAGAGAAAAACCCACGCAGCGATCCTCGCTCGCGTTTTCTATGCGGAGAGATCTCTCAATATATTTATTAATAAAATGCTATTTATTTATAAATAAACAAATTCTTGTGCGCTCCTGCCTTGAGCAGAGACGGCCCCCATCCCATATGCACGCTGCAGAAGACCTGCTGTCGCAGCAACGGAGGAGTCCCTTCGTTCGAAAGGGCGAGGGGGGCACCGGCGATGTTCCGACGAGCGTCGCGCGCCGCGTCTACTGGAGGCACAATGAAGCTCACCAAGCACGCGCACCGAACAAGGTGGCTCCTGGCCTGCGCGCTCGTCGCGGGCGCCAGCGTCGCTGTCGCACTACCCGCCGCCGCAACCGTCGTGCGCGGAAGCGATTCGACCGTCTCGACAGGCAGGCCCACTGCCAGCAGCCAGAATCTCGAAGACACGTACCGCACCTATCTCGCATCGATTCAGGACGAGAAGCACGCCGGCACGGCGAGCTACGCGACGAAGCGCGTCAAGTTGATTCCGGCCTTCGCGCGTAAGTACGGCCTGCGCTGTTCCGCGTGCCACACCGCATGGCCCGAGCTCAACTCCTTCGGCCAGCAGTTTCGCGACAACGGCTATCAGCTCAGAAACGAGCGCGATTCGCCGATCGCGCAAAACAACGCGTACATCCCGATCACGGTCCGCGTCACTCCGCAATTCCACGTCGAGCGTGCGACCAAGCAGCTCGTCGATGCAACACCGGGAGACGCGAAGAGCGGCCAGGCGGAGCGTACGCTCACGTCGCACGGCTTCGATCTGTCCGGAATGGATCTGTGGACCGCCGGTACGCTGTGGAAGAACGTGTCGTTCGTCGCGCTCCTCTCCTCCGACAACTTCGCCAGCTTCCACTTCGAAGCGGTCAACCTGCGCTTCGACAACATGGGCGACAATCCCTGGCTGAATCTCAAAGTTGGCAAGTTCGAACTCGACAACATGATCTCCGAGAAGCGATTCCTCTTCCTCTCGGACAACGGCGGCTCGTACGCGACGTATCACTTCTCGGCGCCCGGAAGTTCAGTCGACTTCGGGATCGGCGACAATCAGCTCGGCGCAGAGCTCTCGGGACATTCGCTCAACAGCTTCACGCGGTACAGCGCAGCCATCCTCTCATCCAATGATGGCGACCCCGGGTCGAACAACTTCAGCAGCTACGACGCCAACCTCAACTTCAGCCAGGCATTCGACGCCGGGAAGATGGGCATCGAGCGCCTTGGCGTCTATGCGTACATCGGTCAGCGGCCAACGAGCTTCCAGACGGCCGATGGCGCGGACGTGCCGGGTACGGGATCGAACCGCAAGACGTTCTATCGCGCGGGGTTCGCGGGCGACTTCTTCCTCCACAAGCTCGAGTTTCTCCCCTACTACCTGCACGGCAATGACAACGCCTTTCTGGCGTCCAGCACGCCGTCGAATAGTCCACTGCTCGATGGCGCGCGCGATGCGTCGTGGAATGGCGGGTTCCTCGAAACCCACTATCACCTGAATCCGCAAATCGTCTTCACGCAGCGCGTCGAAGCGATTCGCATGTCGCAACAGGCATTTCCAGATATGCCGAGCACGCTCGGTAATATCGATGCATACTCGTTCGGCACGCGATGGTATCCGTTCATGTTCAGCCGCGCCGGACTCGCGGTGCACGGTGAGTACTCGCTGGTGAAAACAGTGAGCCCGGGCCAGCTCCCATCAGAGGGATCCACCGTGAACATCTGGACGAGCAGCCTGCTCTTTGCTCTCGACTTTGATTTCTGATCCCACCAGGAGGCGTGTCATGAGTCGAGTTGCTCGCGAAATCGCATCAATCGCCGTACTAAGCGCTCTCGTCGCCCTCGCTGCCGCGGATGCCCGCGCTCAGAGCATTCATGGATTGCCGACGGAAGGGCGCGGTAGCGATACGAAAGTGAATACACGGGTGGGACGTCCATCCGTGGGAAAGCAGGAATACACTCGCTACTGCGCCGGCTGTCACGGGGACCGTGGCGACGGGATGGGAGAGAACACGCAGTGGATCGATCCGAAGCCACGCGACTTCACGCAGGCGGTGTTCAAGTGCCGGTCGACTCCGAGCGGCACGCTCCCGACGGACCAGGACATCATCAACACCATGCGCCGCGGCATCGTGTACTCGAACATGCCGCAGTGGCGGCCGTTGCCCGACCAGATGCAAGCCGATCTCCTGTCGTACATCAAGACATTCTCGCCTCGATGGAAGACTGAAAAGGCCGGCACCCCCGTTGCAATTCCCGCGGAAACGCCCGTGACGACGGAGAGCATTCTCGCGGGACGGGCGATGTTCCAGAAGTTCGAGTGCTGGAAATGCCACGGCACCGAGGGTCGAGGCGATGGTCCGTCCGCATCAGGCCTCACGGACAGCAAGGACCAGCCAATCCATCCATATGACTTCACGACCGGCACGCGTTTCAAGTGTGGAACGACGAATGCCGATCTCTATCGAATTTTTATGACCGGAATGGATGGTACGCCGATGGCCTCGTTCGCCGACAACATCAAAGGCGATCAGGGATGGGATCTCGTGCACTATCTCCGCACACTGCAGCCGGTGCGCACGCCGGAGGCGACGCTGTGGAAGACCTGGCTGGCCACTCATGCCGGCGAGCTCAAGCCGATCGGTCCTGAGACCGGCGGACGTTGAGCGATTCGTTTCTCTTTCTCTGAAGGCGGTATTTCGATGCGTATGAAGATTCTGGCGAGCGTCGCAATGTGTGTCCTTACCACGATGGCGCTCGTTCCCACTGCCAAGCACGGGGCAGGCGGATCAGTGGCTGGGAAAGTCACCTACACCGGCACCGCTCCGAAGATGAAACAGATCGACATGGCAAAGGAACCCTCCTGCGCGAAGGAGCATGCGACGCCGGTGATGAACGAGAGTGTCGTCACCGGTGAAGGCAATACGCTCGGTGATGTCGTCGTCTACATCTCCGCAGGCGGACCGGCGGACGCAGCCCCCTCCTCGCCGGCGGCGTTCGATCAGAAGGGATGTCAATACCTGCCGCACGTCCTCGCGCTGCAGGCAGGACAGCAGCTCGTGATCAAGAACGATGATCAGACGTCGCACAACATCCATCCGATGTCGAAGGTGAATCCGGAGTGGAACAAGTCGCAGCCGCCTGGAGCGCCGCCGATTCAGGCGACGTATGACAAGCCGGAGTTCATTCCCGTGAAGTGCAACGTCCACCCGTGGATGCACGGCTACTTCGCGGTACTCAGCACGCCACACTCGACAGTCACAGGCAGCGACGGATCGTTCAGCCTCAGCGGCTTGCCGCCAGGAAAATACACAGTCACCGCCTGGCAGGAGCGCTTCGGAACGCAGAGTCAGGAGGTGACGATCACCGGCACCGAAACCGCGAAGCTCAACTTCGTGCTCAAGGCGACCGAGTACTAAGGGACGGAGGCCAGGCGTTCCTGATCCTGGCCTCGCAGTCCTTCGCTGACGCTCGTCGTGATGTTCCGCCCGACGATCCTAACGCCCGGAGTCGAAAAAGCCGTGGGCAAATTGTTCGCAGCCGCAGTGGCCGTCATCGCGCTCGTGTCGGCCGGCGTGTTCCTCTCGCACACGTGGTGGCTTCCACCCGACTACTCGACGCTTGGGCTTGAGATCGACAATCAGGTGTTCGAGACGATGATATTCACGGGCACGCTCTTCGTCGCGGCGCAACTGGCGCTGGCCGCGTTCGTCCTCCAGGCCAGCGGCCGAACGAGCGACATCAAGCTGTTCCCCGGCGGACCGATGCCATTAGTCGCACTGGCCACGGTCATCGTTGGACTCGAAGTCCTCTCGCTCGTGTTCGTTGGAACGAAGGTCTGGGCGAACATCTTTCTTGCCCCGGTGGAAGCAAACGCGGTACACATCGATGTGCAGGCAGGGCAGTTCGCGTTCTACTTCCGCTACGCGGGACCCGACGGAAAGTTCGGCGTCCCGCATCCCGAGAAGATCGACGAGGGGAACAGCAACTTCTTCGGGCTCGATCCGCAAAACGATACCGCTGCTCGCGATGACATCGTGTCCGCGAGCCTTGTCGTGCCGGTCGACCGGCCGATCCTCCTGACAATGCATTCGAAAGACGTGGGGCATTCGCTCTTCATCCCCCAAATGCGGTTGCAACAGGACTTCGTGCCGGGACTCATCATCCCTGTGCACTTCACCGCGACCGGACTCACCAAGACCGAGATCGTGTGCACCCAGCTCTGTGGACTCGGCCACTACAACATGCGGGCGTATCTCGAAGTGTTATCGAAGGATGATTTCGCGAAGTGGCTCACGGACCAGGCGGGTCAGTAGCTAGCTCTCCCGCCGTACAATCATCGCAAGACCGCTGTCAGACAAATCCTCCTGCCCATGGTCACCGTGTCGGCGCTACTGTCCGAACATCCTCCCGCCGAGTCCCATCACCACGCGCCCGAAGGCTGGATTCGCAAGTATGTGTTCAGCCTCGACCATAAGGTGATCGGCAAGCAATACCTCGGCCTCGGCCTCGTCGCCGTACTTACCGGGATGGTCCTGTCGTGGATCATGCGCTATCACCTCGCATTTCCGGATAAGCCGGTACCACTGATTGGGCTCATCGCGCCGACGTTCGCCGCAGGTGGTGTCATCACGCCGGAGTTTTACCTGCAGCTCATGACGATGCACGGCACGATCATGGTGTTCTTCGTCCTCACCACCGCGCCGTTCGCCGGATTCGGCAATTTCGTGCTGCCGCTGCAGATCGGCGCGGAGGACATGGCCTTTCCGCGATTCAACATGATGTCGTTCTGGGTCACCTTCGTCGCATTCGTGGTGCTCGTGGCGGCGTTCTTCGTTCCGGACGGACCGCCGTTATCCGGATGGACCGCCTACGCTCCGCTCAGCGCGGTGGGCAAGGGTGCGGGCCCCGGTGAAGGACTCGGACAGTCATTGTGGGTGGTATCGATTGGGATCTTCTGCATCGGACAACTGCTCGGTTCACTCAACTTCATCGCGACTACGCTCGATTTGCGAACGAAGGGAATGACCCTGGCGCGACTGCCGTACTCGACGTGGGCGTGGTTCATCACGGCGATGATCGGATTGATTGCCTTCTCGGTGCTGCTTCCCGCGTGCGTGCTGCTTCTCCTCGACCGCGTTGCGGGCACGAGCTTCTTCATTCCGGCGGGCCTGGTCGTGAGCGATGCGATGCAGCCGCACTCTGGTGGCTCACCGCTTCTTTGGCAGCATCTGTTCTGGTTCTTTGGACATCCCGAGGTCTACATCGCCATCGTTCCCGGCTTCGGCATCGTGTCGACGATTCTGCCTGCGGTGTGTCGCAAGCCGCACCTCGGTCCTCGCGTGCTGATCGCCTGCCTGCTCGCCATCGCGGGCTTGAGCTACATGGTATGGGGCCACCACATGTTCCTGAGCGGAATGAGCCCCACCTCGGCAACACTCTTCTCAGTGCCCACGCTGATCATCACGATCCCTGCTGCCATCATCACGCTGCTGTGGCTCGGCACCATTTACGGTTCGAAGCTCAGGCTCACGACTGCCGCACTGTTCTGCCTGGGCTTCGTCTCGGTGTTCGTCACGGGAGGGCTGAGCGGATTCTTTCTCTCGCAACCCTCCATTGACACCTACCTGCACGGCACGTACTTCGTGGTCGGCCACTTCCATTTTGTGATGGGAGTGGCAGCGATGTTCGGCATCTTCGCGGGCACGTATTTCTGGTTCCCCAAGATGTTCGGAAGGATGATGAACGAGACGCTGGGGAAATGGCATTTCGCCCTGACCTTCCTCGGCGTGTATGCCACGTTCATGCCGATGCACTGGCTCGGACTCGAGGGCAACGTTCGCCGGTACTCGTCATTTCCGGCCGACTACATGCACGGATCGCTCGCCCTCCACCGCTTCATAACATTCGCGGCGCTCTTCCTCGGGGCAGCGCAATTGATTTTCCTCGTGAATCTGCTGTGGAGCCGGCTGCGCGGCCCCGCCGCCCCAGAGAATCCGTGGGAGGCGACGACGCTCGAGTGGAGTACGACATCGCCGCCGCCATTCGACAACTTCGGCGGCGTGCATCCAGTCGTCTCGCATGGACCCAACGAGTACGGCGTTGCGAGCCCCCACGGTGACTACATCATGCAGATCGACCCGCCCACGGCGGCGCCGGCGGCGGCATGATCGTGCAGAGAAGCATTCCATCTGCATCGGCGACACGAACCGGGGTGTGGGTTGGCATCGGCGCGATCACCATGTCGTTCGCCGCGTACACCAGCGCAATGGTGGTCAGACAAGGGTCATTCCCCGCATGGCAGCACTTCATGCTGCCGTCCATTCTTTATTGGAACTCGCTGGTGCTCGTAGTCAGCAGCGGAACGCTCGAGCTCGCGCGCCGACGAATCGGCGGCCCGTTCGATCGCCTCGGGCGCGCCGATTCGCTGTCCGTCGAGCGGCTGCGCCAGCGGTTGGTGTGGCTGTGGGCGACGCTCGGTCTCGGCTTCGTCTTTCTCGCTGGTCAGTATCTCGCATGGCACAGTCTCTCGGCGCAAGGCGTGTTTCTCGCGACGAGTCCGAGTAGCTCGTTTTTCTACGTGCTCACCGCGGTGCACGCACTGCATCTGCTCGGTGGTCTGGGTGCCCTCGCGTACGCGCTACACTGCCTGCGCGTAGATGACGGCCCGCATTCCGTCCATGTGCTCGGGGCGGTCGCACTGTACTGGCACTTCATGGCCGTTTTGTGGCTGTATCTCCTCGTAATTCTCGCGCTGTGGGTATGACGCACCTGATGGAGGGGATGTGACTGATTCAGCAGTGTCAGCCAAAGTAATTCATGGGGCGGCAATGGAGCCGTCCCCGTTTTTGATCTCGAGCAAGAAGCTGACGATGTGGCTGTTCATCGTTGCCGATGCCGCGACGTTCGGCGCGTTGCTCTTCGGCTACGGCTTTCTCCGGTTCGGTAGCGCGAACTGGACGCGTCCGTTCGGCTCATCGAACATCATCAGCGGTCTCGCCATGACTGTGATCCTTCTCACGAGCAGCCTCACCATGCTCGGTGGCGTCGCCGCCGCGCAGGATGGTCGACGCTCGTCGGCGATGAGATGGCTTGGCGCGACCGCACTGCTCGGGGTGCTGTTCGCGGCGCTCCATCTTCGCGAATGGAGCACGATGCTTCACGAAGGATGGGGTCTCACCGCGAATCCGATGGGCGGCACCGTGCTGTTCGGCGCGCTCTTTTTCTCGATTACCGGTTTGCATCTGCTGCACGTGATCAGCGGGGTGATCGCGATCGTCGTCATCGCCATCGGGTTCCAGACCCAGCGGCTGACGGCCAGCCACGTCGAAACCACGGGGCTGTACTGGCACTTCGTCGATCTCGTCTGGATGTTCGTCTTTCCGCTGCTGTACCTGTTGAACCTTCACTAGAATCCCGCGAGCCGCCGAATGCTGATGACAAAGACGAGCGTCGAGCCGACAATGAAGGTGTACGTCTCGGTTTGGCTCGGAATGATTCTGATCGTGGCCATCGAGGCCGCGCTGGCGTTCGCGCACGTCTCGAGCGGAGTGCTCGTAACCGCGCTGCTCGTGCTGGCATTCTCCGAAGCGGCAATTGCGCTCCGGTATTTCATGCATCTGAAGTACGAGGTTCCATTATTGTTCTGGACCCTGATACCGGCGCTTCTTCTCGCCTTCTTCATGATGAATCAGTTCTGGGCCGACTCCGCTCGACTCAACACGTTTCGCTTTCCAATACCGTAGGAACTCGCGATGCAGCCGATGGCGCACATGGTTGGTCCGATGCTGACGGCGATGATCGTGCTCGCGGGCCCGGCGTGCGCGATCTTCGTTGGGCTGATGATCATGAGCTGGCGGAAGCGGAACGGAGACGACGTCACGTAACATCAGTCAACGTCAATCGCCCGACGAGACGGCAACGTGAATACGAATTCACTCCCAGTCGCGGAGGAATGCGCGAGCACGAGCGAGCCGCCGTGCGCCTCCGCGACCCAGCGCGCGATTGACAGCCCGAGGCCGGCGCCGACGCCGTGGGATTCGTCGTGGAGACGATGTGGGGTCGACGAATCACCCGCCCGCGAACGGTCGCCGCGGTAGAATCGGTCGAATATGTGCGCCGCGACCTCCGAAGGAATGCCAGGACCGCTGTCGCTTACGACTACGCGGTGACAGCCCGCTTCCTCGCGCAACGCGATCTCTACGGTGCCGCCCTCCGAACAATACTTGAGGGCGTTGTCAAGCAGGTTGAGGACCAACCTGCGTATCAAGTCCTCGTCACCGCACACCGCTGCTTCACACGACACGTTGGACGTCAGCGTCATTCCGCGCCGACTGGCGAGTGATCGCGCAATGCGGGCACAGTCGGCAATGACCTCATCCAGATAGAAAGTGCGCGGCTGCAGCGGCTGTTGCCCGGCATCCGCGCGCGCCAGAAGGAAGAGATCGTGCACGATTCGAGAAAGACGTCGAGCTTCCGCACGCACGACGGACAATGCCTCTCGATACTCCTCCGACGGTCGGTCGGCCATGGCGAGGGCGATGTCGGCTTCCCCGCGAACGATGGAGATCGGCGTCCTCAGCTCGTGCGATGCATCAGCCATGAAGCGGCGCTGCTGCTCGAATGCGCTCTGGACGCGCGACAACAGGCCGTTGATCACCGTCGCCAGCTGGCCGTATTCGTCGTACGCGTTCGGAACGGGGAGGCGCTCGTGCAACGTAGTGGTGCCAATGCGCGAGGCATGCTCCGTCATCGCGATCACCGGGCTGAGGCTGCGACGCGTGAGTAAATAGCCGCCGATCGCCGCGAGCAGAAGTGAAGTCGGAAAAACGAAGAGCAGCACCTTGCGTACGGATTCGAGCATCGCACGCTGATTGTAAAGCGGGCGCGCGACGACGATGACGTACGAGCGCTCATCGACTTCGACGGGAAGCAGGCAGGCTCTGACTCCGCCTCGCCTGTCGTGCAGGGTGACGAATACGGGGGCGGTAAAATGCTTGCCTTTGATGAACCGGCTCAGCTCCGTTGGATCGAATGGCTGAAGCACCTCGTCGCCCGTCGTCTGCGATTCTCCCGGAGCGGTGGTCAGCGCAATCACCTGGCCGCTCAGATCCATCACCCCGAGGTCGAGATCGCGAAAGTCAAACTCCGTGAGAGCTTCGGCAGCCGCCGCAAAATCCGTGGGAGTTTGGTAACGCTGCGCGACGTACTCGATTCGGAACGCCGCCGCCGTTTCCTCGAGATACTGATCGAATCGACGGCCCGTCATTCCCGCGATGAAGGTGTACGCCGCAATCAGGAGAGCCAACAGCAATACAGCCACGATCGCGGTGTGCCACAGTGCCAGCCGAACGCGGACTGACTGAATCACGCCGGTTGATTGCGCTTTAGCTCGGCGAGCATGTAGCCTGCACCCCGACGCGTATGGATGAGCGGCGCATCGCTGAGGGAGTCGATCTTGCGCCGCAGGCGATTGACGTACACCTCGATCGCGTTCGAGTACGGATCATGATTGTCGTCCCACACATGCGCGCAGATTTCCGCTCGACTCACGACGTGTCCTTCATTGCGAGCCAGGAACGCCAGTAGAGCGAATTCCTTGGTCGTCAACACGATCGTGCGTCCCGCGCGATCCACGGTATGGCTGGCCATGTTCACACGCAAATTGCCAATCCGCACCTCGGCCGCGAGCAGGTCGGTCGTGCGGCGGCGCAGCAGCGCGCGCAACCGCGCGAGCAGCTCCGCGAATTCGAACGGCTTCGTGAGGTAGTCATCGCCCCCGGCATCGAGGCCGGTGATCTTGTCCGCGACCGTGTCGCGCGCCGTGAGCATCAGCACAGGCGTCCGCGTGCCGTTGCGCCGCAACTCCCGGCACACCGAGAACCCGTCGCGCCTCGGCATCATCACGTCGAGCACGATGACGTCGTACTCGTTGATCATCGCCTGATAGACGGCGTTCTCCCCATCAGCGACGATGTCGACCGCGTACGACTCCTGGCGCAACCCCTTCATAAGGGTCTTGCCGAGCTGCGCGTCGTCTTCTGCCAGTAGCAATCGCATTGGGATTCCCGTGTATGCGTCGGCTCTACGATGGTGACCGTACCTTAATAGGACATTACAAGTCTATGAGCGCTAAACGCGCGCGGCCGTCGGGCTGCCTATGATGCCTAGAGTCGCGAAATCGCCGAACTCCGGCACTGGTCTGACAGACGCAGGCGTGAGAATCCTGGACCATACCGTCGTTTCTCCTACCTGCAGCCTCGGAGTCAGGAGCCCCAGGAGTGCCCGTTGGCAGTCGCCGCGCTCGTGCCACCCAACTGAAGGAGCGGTCCGATGAAGAGCTTCTCTCACGTCGCTGTGTTCGCGCTCATCACCGTCGGACAGTTCGCAATTGGGTCGGCACGAGCACAGGCAGCGGACGCTTTGCCGCAAGTCATGAACGCTGCGTCGCTTATGAACGTCCAGTAGGAGCGGCGCACATGCGAGCCACCTGGGCGATGTTCCCGCTGCTGTCCCAACTGCTTCTCGGATCGTCGATTCAAGCGCAAAGCTCGGAGCCGTGGGTTGCCGCGCTTTCGATAGGCCGGAAAGTGCTCGCGGTGGGGGAGTGTAGTGGCGTGTCGCTTGATCTCAAGGATGCCGCGGGCAAGGGATGGCCCCGCGGGCCAGCTGGTAATCTCGTTTCGATGGGAGATTTTGATTTCGCCGTCAGTGCGCCAGCAGAGCGCGCGGCCGTTGGGACGTACGACGGCCCCACCAGCTTTACGGTGTGCGCGTGTCCGAAGGCACCAGCGGGAGTCGTGGCTACGGTGACGGCGACGTATCCGAGCAGGACGATTGCGAGCAAGGCGCGTGTCCCTGGTGTGTCGTTCACGACTACGACGTCTGTGCCCATCGTCGCGGGAGCAAGCAGCGGCAATCCGCCGGGGTGCGACGCTCCCACGCCGACTACTGCGACTGCAGGAGGCCGCGCGCTTTGGACCGTCACGCTGCAACCGCGCAATCCCCTGCCCATCGGCGGATGCGGTGGGGTGCACGTCACGCTTCGGGATTCGACGGGGAAAAGCTGGCCGCGCACCCCGCTCGGTCATATCGTATCGGTGGCCGACTTTGACTACACCGTTACGGCAACGAACGCAGCCGATGTATTTAGCAAGCTCGAGGCTGGGAGCCTAACGGCGTGTGCGTGCCAATCGGGCACAGTCGGAGAGATCGCGACGCTAACGGCGAGCTATCCCGCGCGTGCGCTCGCGGCGAAGGAGCAGGTGCCTGGAGTGGCACTGCAGGCTGCCGCACCGTTCACGCTGTCGGCGGCGCGTGGATCTGCGAATCCTGCGGGTTGTGACGCCAACCAGCAGCACGTAGCCTCGGCGGTGGGCGCACCGATTACAACGATGGCGCCTGTAGCGGCAGTTCCCGCCACTGCAGGAGCCGCTCCGCTGAATACGGCGCACGCACCGATCGGAACCGTCGCTCCTCCGATCTCAACCGTCGCTCCCCCGACCGGAACCGTCGCCGCTCCTTCGACTGGAGCTGTCGCGCGTTCTCCGATCGTTACCACAGCTCCTGCGGTTGCGACGCCGTCTGGACCGACCGCGCCAGTCTCGGCGCGCGGATTGAGTCCAGTTGCTGGTCCTCCGCTCGCGCCCGCAAGCGGAGGGGCAGCAACTAGCACAACGCCGCTGCAGAACCCAACTGGGTTCACCGCGGTAGATCGCGGCGGCGGCGGAGTCGACTGGCAGTGGCAGGCGGTTTCCGGCGCGGTGAAATACAGGCTGGACGGAACGGGGCTGCCAGCTACCGGCTACTTCACTACGAGCACGCACAACTCCTACCCGCACGTGCCTGCGGGCCCCGGCTCGTGGAAAGTGACCTCGGTATCTGCGAACAATGTCGCCGACACGGCCTCGGGCACGCAGGTATCTCTCGTCGTCCATGTTCTGCCCGCGCACTCGCAGCACTGGCTCACGAAGAACAACGGAGCCGGGTCGCTCGCGCAGCTACAAATACCCGCGAACCCGTTTGATCCGGAGCATCCGTGCAGTCCCTTGTCGACGCGGAATGACTGCGACCAATACGATGCCAACAACCACACGGTCAATCAGGGTGTTTATCCAGGCGATTTAACGACGGTGCCGTACGATCCTGCATCGCTGGGGTGGCTGACTCAGACATCGGTCGATAACTGGGTCAAGACTGGCTTTCGCCGATGGCTCGACGTGACGTTGCCGCTATGGGGAGACCAATTCCAGGATGCCAACGAGGCTGTGTATGGCAATCCGCTCGATCTTGGCGTTGGTCGTCGCGCTGCGTGCGCTCAGGAGATGAAAGGGCCACCACACCCGGGGCTCAAAACCGTGTGTTATGCCACAGCGCATGGTGCGATAGCAGGAACGCCGGGCTTCAACGATCCAGCAACGATTACTCATCCGCAAAGTGGCGTGGGCAACGACTTCATACTCTCGATGGTCATCGTCAAAGATCCTACTGGGACCACATTCCTTGCATTCTCGAGCGCCGGCACGCTGATCACGACGGTCAAGCTGGACACAGAAGGACCCAAATTTCTACCTTTTGCCTGCATTTCGTGTCACGGCGGCACCTATAACGCAACGACTCGAAAAATAGATGGTGCTTCCTTTCTACCCCTCGATCCGGGCTTGCTCTCCTTTGCGAGCAGTGCCGATCAGGCCGCGCAGGAAGAAAAAATCCGCAAGATAAATCGCATGATTTACGATGCGCAGTCGGGGTCGGCGATTGCTTCGTATCTCAGCGGTCTGTATCACGGTGCGATTGGCACTGCGGGAACGGTGGCGCAACCGGACTACGTGCCCTCCGGCTGGGCGCAGCAGGCCGGGTTCTATCGCTCGGTCGTGCGCCCCCATTGTGCGATGTGCCACTTGGCTGCGCCCACGTCCTGGAATTTTGCGTCGTGGGGCAACTTTCAGCAAAACGCGGGTCTGGTTCACGCGGATGTCTGCGGCGCGCACACGATGCCGCACGCGGAAGTCCCGTTCAAATCGTTCTGGCTCAAGGACACGGGCATTCTCTACTTGCCCGGACTTCTCGCTACGACGCTCGGGTTTCCGAGCTGCTGATGCCGCAGTGCGCAGAGAGGAACGCCAATCGCCCGGCTGGACTTACCTGATGCCCGCTGCCCTATCGATCGTGTAGCGGCGATCGTACAGGGCAGGCGCTAGCATGGCGAACATGAACGCGGCGAGCAGCGCGAACGCCGCCGGGTAGCCCGTGCGTGACGACAGGATGCCGAATGCCACGGCACCGATGCCAAGTCCCGCGTCGTAGCCGACGTTCCACACGGCACTCACCGCGTCGTAGCCCGACGGCGACACGCGATCGAACATCAGCGTGAGCGTCGCGTTCTGCGTGATTCCGAAGCCGATCCCGAACAACACCATGCCGATCATGATCGCGGGCGTGCTCGCGATGAAAATCAGCGCGAGCATTCCTGTCGTCGCAGTGAGCAGCCCCGGAATGAGCAACGCGGCCGCACCGTGTCGATCGCCGAGGTGCCCGGCCCACCAGCGCGTGAGCGTGGATGCGGCCGCCTGCACGAGCAGCGCCGCCGCGACGATGTTGCCCGATGCGTGAATCGCGGCGAGAGGAAGGAAGGTGACGACGACTCCCGCCGCCATCGACGTAGCCGAGAAGATGATCGCGGGGCGCGCGAGCGCAGGCGTGCGAAGTCCGGCGAGTACGCCAACTGGAAGCTCGTGCGACGCAGCCGGCATCCCTGGCAGCCCGGGCACGGCAAGCAGTCCTGCGAGCCCCGCCAATCCCGCGATGATGAACACCGTCGGATATCCCGCATGCGCGGCGAGCCACACACCTGCCGGAAGCCCGACCACCGCGGGGATATTCACGATGAAGCCGTAGGTCCCCAGCCCTTCGCCGCGTCGCTCGGCCGGAACGATCGAGGCGACGAGCGAACCGCCGACCACAACGATGATCGCGAGCCCGGCACCGCGCACGAGACAGATGGTGAGGATCGCCGGCATCGTGTGCGCGAGCGGGAGCGCGAGTGCGGGCGCGCCGATGAGCGCGAGTCCCGCGGCCAGCGTGAGCCGGTATCCGAAGCGGGCGACGATGCGGGGTGTCGCGAGCTCGACGCCGACGGTAGAAAGCATCAGCGCGCCCGTCGCGAGCCCGGCGCCGATGCCCGACGCACCGATGGATGTGGCGTACTGCGGCACGACCGAGAGCAGCAAATAGAAGCAGACCATCGCGCCGAAGCTGGCTGAGCAGAGCAGCAGCATCGGGCCGGTCAAGAGCGTTTGCCTGGCGGAGTTGGTGCTTGACATGGGCCGAAGCTATCTCCAAAGTGGTAAAGAGAAAGAGCCAGTCATAGAGCAGAATAATTGACCAGTCAGCCACTCGAATTACTTATAGCCATTTCACGCGGTGTCGAGCAAAAGCTCGGACCGCAGATCGAGCATCAGCTCCGCCAGGCCATCCGCGGGGGTACGCTCCGTCCGGGCGCGCCGATTCCGTCCACCCGGGACCTCGCAATCCAGCTCGGCGTGTCGCGCCCGATCGTCGTCGATGCGTACGCGCAGCTCGCCGCAGAAGGCTACCTCACACTTCGGCAAGGCGCACGTCCCCGCGTCTCGCCATCTGCGCCGATTCCGGTCGGCCGAGCGTCGATCGGGGCGCGCGCTGCACCGCGCATTCGATTCGACTTTCTCCCCGCGGTGCCGGATCTCTCCGCCTTTCCGCGCGCCGCGTGGCTCGCGGCCACGCGCGATGCGCTCGCGAACATTCCCGACGCGGAGCTCGGCTACCGCGACCCGCACGGATGCGAGATGCTGCGGCGCGCGCTGGCGGAATATCTCGGACGAGTGCGCGGCGTCGTGTGCGATGCGGAGCAGATCGTGATCACGAGCGGGTTCGCGCAGGCGCGCTCGCTCGTGTGTCGTGCGCTCGTCACCACGGGAGCGAAGCGCATCGCGGTGGAGGATCCCGGCTACAGCGAATGGGAGACGATCGTCGCCGCGGGGCTCAAGCTCGCACCGGTTGCGGTAGACGAGAGCGGACTTCGCGTTGATGCGCTCGAGCGCGCGAGCGCAGACGCGGTGCTCGTCACGCCCGCGCATCAATTTCCGACCGGCGCGGTGTTGAGCGGCGAACGCCGCACCGCGTTGCTCGCGTGGCTCCGCGCGCGGGACTCGATCGCGATCGAAGATGATTACGACGCCGAGTTTCGGTATGATCGCGCGCCGGTTGGTGCGCTGCAGTCGCTCGAGCCCGAACGCGTGGTCTACTGTGGGACGGCGAGCAAGACGCTCGCACCGGCGCTGCGGATGGGATGGCTCGTGGTTCCGCATCATCTGCTCGAGGCAGTGCGCGCGCAGCAACTACTCATCGACTACGGCACTTCGAGGATCGAGCAGCACGCGCTGGCCGGGATGTTCATGAGTGGCGAGATGGACAGGCATCTACGCCGAATGCGCATTCGCTATCGCGCGCGGCGGGACGCGTTGGTGGATGCGCTCGCGACGGAGCTGCCGAGCGCCGAGGTGCGGGGGATCGCTGCGGGGCTGCACGCGACGGTGGTGTTGAGCGACGATGACGATGAGCGCGCGATTCTCGAGGAGGCGCGGCGGCGGGGAATCGCGCTCGAGATTCTCGGTCTGCATCGTATCGTGCCGCGCGAGGGGCGAGCGACGCTGCTCCTCGGCTACGC
>Ga0080027_10000432_pt1 | contig 18076 bp, 16 predicted proteins | sample OrgsoiDNA2013046_FD_70962 | JGI IMG/M metagenome (GOLD analysis project Ga0080027, IMG submission 70962) | Permafrost soil microbial communities from the Arctic, to analyse light accelerated degradation of dissolved organic matter (DOM) -... | ecosystem: Environmental > Terrestrial > Soil >... | reverse complement strand
CCTCCTAGCTAGGAGGCGTCGGCTCCGCTGCCATACCCGACGTCGATGCGCATCTCCCGCAACGCAGCAGCGCATCGCGACGCAGCGCCCCCGTCCCGGCGGACCGCGCCGGCCTCGCGGTCGCCTGCACCCCGGGATGCGGTCGCCCGGCGTCGTTGCGCGCTTCGCCGAAGGGGTGCGCACCATCGGCAGCCTCGAGCACCCGAACATCGTTCCCATCCACGACGTCGGCGTCGAAGAGAACGGCGACCACTACTTCGTGATGAAGTACGTCGCGGGCGAAACGCTCGAGTCCGTCATCGACAAGCTCGCCAGCGGCGACCGCGACGCTCATGCGCGCTCTCGGTGTCGAGCGACGGGTCCAGAGCTTCCTCGCGCTGCTCGAGGCCGTGGCCTTCGCCCACTCGAAGGGCATCCTTCACCGCGACATCAAGCCCGCGAACGTCATGGTGGGCGCTCATGGCGAGGTCATCCTGATGGACTGGGGGATCGCCAAACGCCTCGGCGATCCGGCCTCCGCCCCCGTCCCGCTCTCGCCGCAGGACGCGAGCGACGTCAGCGAAGCGCGCGCGAGAGGCGCGTCCGCGAGCGTCGAAAAGAGCGTGCGCGGCGCGCTCTCTCAAACGCGCACTGGGGAGCTCATCGGGACCCCCGCCTACATGTCTCCCGAGCAATCGCGCGGAGCAGCGATCGATGAGCGCTCGGATGTCTATGCGCTCTCGGTGCTCCATTGACTCGAACGTTGTAGGCGGGCCCGCTCTCACCTAGGGTGCGGACTCGGCTTGCGCAACATGGCGATCGACGAACTCGCGTATCAACGCGTCGGAACCGTCCTCAACCAGAAGTACACGCTCCACCGCCTCATCGGCTGCGGCGGCATGGCCGCGGTTTACGAAGCGAGCCATCGCAACGGGCACCGGGTCGCGATCAAGATCCTGCACTCGGATCTCGCCGAACGTCACGACTTTCGCGAGCGGTTCCTCCGCGAAGGGTACGTCGCGAACAAGGTGGACCATCCGGGCGCCGTGCGCGTGCTCGACGACGACGTGGGCGAAGATGATTCGGTCTTTCTCGTCATGGAGCTACTCGAAGGAGCGACCCTCGACGAGCGAAGCAAGCAGATGGGGGGCTTCCTGCCGGTGCGGGAGGTCTGCGTGCTCGCCTATCGACTGCTCGAGGTGCTCGCCGCGGCCCACGAGAAAGGCGTCGTCCACCGGGACATCAAGCCCGAGAACCTGTTTCTGACCGAGGACGGATCGCTCAAGGTGCTCGACTTCGGCATCGCGCGCCTCCTGGAGAGCACCGAGCGGCAGAGCACCACGAGAACGGGCGCCGTCATCGGCACGCCGGCGTTCATGGCCCCGGAACAGGCGCTCGGCCAGTCGTCCCAGGTCGACGGCCGGAGCGACCTCTGGGCCGTCGGCGCCACCATGTTCGCGCTCATTTCGGGGCATCTCGTGCACGACGCCGAGACGATGCAAGAGATGATGGTACGCGCTGGCAGCATGCAGGCCCGAGCTCTGCGATCGCTCGCCCAGCACGTCCCTCCGCGAATCGCCGAGGTGGTCGACCGGTCCCTCGTCTTTCACAAGATCGACCGCTGGCCCGACGCGCAAACCATGGGCGCGAGGCTGGAGGACGCCTATCTGTTCTCCTTCGGGGTCCCTATCGTCGTCCAAGGCGTGCAGGCCCATCCGCCTTCGATGCGTCCTCGCTCGATCGAGCGGATCCCCGGGCCCCCCAGCGTCATCCCCCATGCGGTTGCCCGGTCGGCACCGCCGCTCTCGACCACCATAGGGCTCTCTCGCGAGAAAGCGAGAGCCCCGCGACGCTCCGGCGCCCGGGCCTTTGCACTCGTCCTCTTCGCGCTGGGCTCCGTCGTCGCGGGGATCGTCGTCGCTTCGCGCAAGGAGCCCGCGCCTTCCATCGTGTCGCCTGCGTCCGCGCCGACGCCCGCGATCTTGCCCGCCCCCCTCCCCTGCGCGACGCCGGCCGAAGAGATCCCGCCGCCGCCCGCCGCCCTGGCATCGGCCGACGCGGAGCCGGCGGTGCGGGATGACTCCGCCGTCATCGACGGTGGGCGCACGGCCGCGACGCCCGCCAGCGCGATGCCGGCGGCGCCTCGACTTCGCCGGTCAAAGCCGGTTCGGGCGCCGTTGTCCTCGCCGGCGATCAGGGTCGGGAGACCCCTCGACGTCCCCGCCAGCACGATCTCGACGGCCCCTTCGGCCACGAGCCCGCCTGCGCCCTCGGTCGTGCCATCTCCGGCGCCCGCTCCCCCCTCGGCCGCGCCTTCGGCTGAACCCTACGATCCCACGTTCGGGCTCTGACTCGCGTCCCCGACCCCGGCGGCGACCAACGACCCCACCAGCAAGCTAGTCGATCTCGATCCGCAAGCTCGACCAGGTGAGACCCGAGCCGACGACCGCGAGGATGACGACGTCCCCCCTTTTCAGCTCGCCCCAGCGCTGCGAGAGCACGGTCGGCGCGCCCGCGGCGCCCGTGTTTCCGCGATCGACGACGTTATGCCAATGCTCGTCGTCGGTGATCCGCGCGCGGCGCGTCGCCGCTTCGAGGACGAGCAAGTTCGCCTGGTGTCCGACGAAATGGAGTGCGCCGCCCGTCTCGGCCAGGCGTGCGCGCGCCGCCGGGAGCATCGCCTCCACGAGCGCCAGCGTCGTCTTGATGGCGAAGCGCTGGACGGCGCTGCCCTCCTGCGCAAAGTGTCCGAACCGCGGAATGGTCACTTGCATCCAGCCTGCCGGCGACGAGCCAAGGCTGGTCTCGACGATGCGCGCGCGCGCCGGAGCCTGAAGCGAAACAATGGCCGCGCTCGCGCCGTCTCCCCAGAGCACGCTCGTGGCGCGATCCGCGTAGTTGACCGTGCGCGTCGTGTTCTCGGGGCTGACGCAGAGCACGTAGGGCGGTAGCTCCCGCATGGAGGCGAGCAGGTGAAGGTGCGCGCCGAAGGTCGAACACGCGCTGTTGATGTCGACTGCCGCGACGTCGATATCGAGCGCCGCCGCGAGCCGGCACGCCTCCGAAGGGATCGCCATGTCGGGGCAACAGCCCCCGGCGATCACCATGCCGATGTCTTTCGCCCGCAGCCCGGCGCGCTCGATCGCCATGGTCGCGGCGCGCTTCCCCGTCTCGACGTTGGAGTAAAGCGCCGCCTCTTGCCCGGCCCGAACATCGGCATTGCGGGTGCTCCGGATGTAATCGAGCGGGAGCACCGTGCGCCGCTCGCGAATCCCCACGCGCTCGAGGATCCACTCGTCGGTGGTGCCGATATCGAGCTCCTGGAGGAAGCGGTTGTCGATGACGTTGTCGGGATGGAAATGGCCGAGCGCGTGCAGATAAAGCGGTATCTGGCTCATGCGGAGATGTGCTCGCCGCCGTCGGCGCGGACGATCGACCCGTTGATCCAGCTCGCCTCGTCGGTGCAGAGCAGGCTCACGACGCCGGCCACGTCTTCGGCGGTGGTGAGCCGGCCAAACGGGTTGCGCCGCCGGGCGGCCGCCTTCATGCGTTGATTGCCGGGGATGAGACGAAGGGCCGCGGTATCGGTCACGCCGGGTTGCACGAGGTTGGATCGAATACCGTAAGGCGCGAGTTCGAGCGCCATGGAACGCACGACCGACTCGAGCGCGACCTTCGCGGCCGCCACGGCGGCATAGCCGCGCGACGCGACCTCGTTGCCTTCGCTCGTGAGACCGAGCACCCGGGCGTCGGCGGCGAACAGACGACGCACCAGCAAGTCCTGGGTCCAGGTCGCGAGGCTGGTGCCCATCGCGTGGATGGTGCGAGCAAAGTCTTCTTCCTCGAGCAAAGAATCCGAGTCGTATCGGGGCGACCAGGCGATCTCGCCGAGCGCGTCGCAATCGGCCGCCACGGCGTCGATGGCGACGGCGAGAGTCTCTTCGGCGATCCCGAGCTGCGCCGCCAGCCTCGTCCGGGCTCGCGCCGCGGGGCTCGGCTCGGCGGGCACCGGCGCGAGCAACTTCAAGTTGCCGAACGCGATCGAGTGCAACAGGAGGCGCACCCGGCCCTGGGTCGCCATGCGTAGGGCGAGCGCGTCGAGGACCGTGGCCCGACCTTCGCTCGAGAGCGCATCGACGTTGAGCGTCAACAGATCCGTTCCGCTGGCGCGGATCGCGGCGAACTCCTTCTCGATCGGGGCCATCGCCCCCTTTCGGTCGCGATGCACGACGGCGAGGCTCATTCCGCACGCGCCGAGATTCTTAGCGCATGCGAGCCCGAAGCCGCTCGAGCCGCCCAGGATGACCGCCCATTGAGTCGCCGAGAACTGCATCACGCGGCGATAGCCCGTTCGGCGGTTTTGCACGAGACGATCGACGCAATCTCTACGCCCATGCTCTTGAAGAAGCCGCGGAGAGGCCGCCCCGGGCCGACCTCGATAATGCGGTCGGCCCTGGTCACGAGCGCTCGCATGTTCGCCATCCAGTCGACGCGACCGCTGATCTGGCGCTCGAGCGCGTCGAGGAGCGCATCGAGTTCGCCGGTGTGAAAGCCGCCCCGCAGGTTCGAGGGCACCACGGCCGCCCGGACGGCGTCGAACGACGGGGCGACCTCGGCGAGCGCGACGCGAAAGTCGCTCTCGACGACGCGCATTCGACGAGAATGAAACGGGGCACTCACCAGCAACGGCACGAGGTCCAGAACCAGCCCACTCGCGAGTTCAGCGACCATGGCGCAGGCGCGGTCCATGGACGACGCGGGGCCCGAGAGAACCACCTGGTCGGGCGAGTTCACGTTGGCCACGTCGACGCCGATTGCGTCGAGCGACGCCGCGAAGTCGAGGAAAGCCACGCCCGTGCCGCGCACGGCGACCATCGCTCCGTCCCCTGGGGGCACTGCGGCCTGCATCAACGCGCCGCGCCGGCGAACCAGCCTCACGGCCACGTCGAGCGGGATGGCACCGGCCGCGCAGAGAGCCGTGTACTCGCCGAGGCTGTGGCCACCGAAGACGGTCGCCGCCAGGCCGAATTCCCCCTGCAGCGCGCGCAGCATCGCGATCTCCGTGGTCAGGATCGCCGGCTGGGTGAACTCGGTGAGATCGAGACGGGGATCCTCGTTGAAGCAGAGCGCGGAAATGTCCAATCCCAGTGCATCGCTTGCTTCGGCAAAGACATGGCGCGAGGCGGCAAAGCGCTCGTAAAAATCGAGGGCCATGCCCGCTCGCTGCGATCCTTGACCTGGAAAGACAATCGCGATGGTGCCCATTTGACTCCTTCGCCAGCTTCGTCGGAAAATGTATCCGCGCGGCCTCGGTAGGTCCAGCTCGATTGACCCCTCGAAGAGCCGAGGTCGCGCATCGTCATCCGCCGCCTTTGCGCCGACTGGAGTGGGTAACGTACGGTTCCTGCGCGTCGAATGCCGGCGCGCGTTCAAGCCCCCCAACAGGACCCATGTTTCGACTCGACGGCCGGATCGTTCTCGTCACCGGCGGCTCGCGCGGCATCGGCCGGGCGTGCTGCGAGGCGTTCGGCGAGCAAGGCGCTACGGTTGTCGTCAACTACGTCAAGAACGGCGAGACCGCGCGCGCGGTGGCTGACGCCATCGTGGCGAAGGGGGGCAAGGCGGACGTCGAGGGATTCGACGTCGCCGACTCGAGCGCGGTCAACGCCGGCGTGGACGCGCTGGTGAAGCGTCACGGCAAGATCGACGTGCTCGTTGCGAATGCGGGCATAGTCAAGGACAGTCTCCTCTGGCGGCTGAAAGATGCGGAGTTCGAAGAACTCTGGGCAACGAACGTGCGAGGGGCGATTGCCTGCGCGCGCGCGGCCAGCAAGAGCATGATGCGCGGCCGCTGGGGGCGCATGGTGTTCGTATCGAGCGTCGTCGGCGAGATGGGAAACGCCGGCCAGACTGCGTACGCAGCGACCAAGGCGGCCCTCATCGGCGCCGCCAGGTCGATCGCGCGCGAGTACGCGTCGCGCAACGTCACGTCCAACGTCGTCGCCCCTGGGTTCATCGATACGGACATGACCGTCGCCTTCACGGCGGAGCAAAGAGAAGAGATGCTGCAGGGAGTGCCCCTGGCGCGTACCGGTAGCGCAGCGGAGGTCGCAGCCGCTTGCCTCTACCTGGCGAGCGACGAAGCCGCGTACGTGACCGGGCACGTTCTACGCGTCAACGGCGGAATGCACATGTGAGCGTCGGGAGCCCGCGGCGAGCGCCCGCGGTTCCCGCAGCGAGACTCGTGCAAGCAGGTGCGCACCTGCCGGCGAGGGCCAGGCTTCGCGCGGCAGACGGTCGTCATTCTCAACGCGCCGCTCGATCTCTTCGAGATGTGTTTGCCGATCGCGGGCGGTGACCTCAAACTCAGGGCAGCAGGGGCACCAGGCCTTGCTCGCTTTCGCCGAGCACGAGCGTGTGCGCCGGATCGGTCAGGCGCGCCTCGAAGGCATGGAGCTGCCCGCCGGGCGCGTCGAGGACGGTGACGGTGTGACCATGGCGTTCGAAGGTCTCGCCTGCCTCGAACGACGTGCGAGATCCGCTCAGCGCCCGTTCGATGTACGACCCGAGGAAGCCGTCGTTGCGGCGAAGCTCGACGCGGTCGGGCCGGGTCACCCTCACGAGCGAAGGGCGCGCTCCCTGGGTCGTCAATGCAGGCAGGATGCTGAGAATTTCGACGTCGGTGTCTCGCCCTTGGCGCGCGAACCGCAGCCCGAGCGCGAACGCCAGGGACGCCCCGGCGGGCAGGTCGGCCACGATCAGGAGCTTCGCGTCGGGGGAGCGGTCGAGCCACGCCGCGGCCTGTTCGGTCGTGCGCCGCGAAGCGTCTGCTATCCCGTCGAGCACCACCGTGCGCCCGATGCAGAACACGAGAACGAGGCCTCCGACAATCGCGAGCCCTCGCCGCTCGCGCGCGTCGAGGCGCGCGGCCGAGCGTGGAAGGCGGGATCCGACGAGGATGCAGTAGCCGAGCGAGGGCAAGTAGAGAAAGTGCTCGCCGACCGGGAGCATGGCGACCGGCACCAACGTGACCGCGACGAAACCAAGCGCCCACGCGAGCGTCCACCCGCCGGCCGCGCGACGCACCGAGCTGGAGAGCGACGCGATCGCCGCCGCGGCGAACAGCGCGAAGAGCGCCAGATGCGCCTTCCAGAACGGCACGGTCACCATCGGGTCCCCCGGCACGAACAGCGTCAGGTCGCCGAGGTAGACGAGGGGCGCCGTGAGCAGGTGGAACACCAGTCCCGGATCGCCGAGGTGAAAAGCAAACGGACTTGGCGGCGTGTGAAAGCCGCCGAGCACCGTCACGCGGAGCCCGAAATAGAGCGCGATCACGACGACGGCCAGCCCCGGCGCGACGAGGCGGCGACCGAGCGACTCCCCCTGGGGCCGCAGCAGGTTGTGCGCGAGAAGAACGGCCGGGAAGCTGAGGGCCATCTCCTTGGCCAGGAGCGCCGAGAAGAAGACGAAGAGCGAAAGAGCGACGAGGGGCTTCTCGCCGCGCGCGCCGGGCCGCTCTCGGCTCTCCAGGTAGCAGAGCAGCGCGCTCATGTACAGCAGGCCAGCGAGAACGTCGGTGCGGCCCGAAATCCAGGCGACGCCCTGAACGTGGCACGGATGGATTGCGAACAGCGCGGCGGCCGCCCACGCGCCGAAGCCCGCGCCGAGCACCCGGCGAGCGATGGCCCAGGCGACCAGCGTCGCCGAGGCATGGAGCACGAGGTTCGTCAGGTGGTAGCCGACCGCGTGCGCCCCGTAGAGGACGTGATCGACCGCGAACGACACGACGACGAGCGGCCGGAAATATTCGACCGATAGACCCCGCGGGGTCCACCACGTCCCCGCCAGATCGATCGGAAGGATCCAGCCTCGTGTCAGCGCGTCGCGCCATCGCGCCGCGACCTCCACGTGGAGGTAGTCGTCGGCGAAGAACGGCGCAAAGAGGGACGGCAGGAGCGCCGCAGTGGCGAGCAGGACGAGCAGCGCGGCGTCGCGCGCGCGAGAGCCGCCCGCGCGGGCGGCCTCGTCTCGGGTCACTGCTTCTTTACGCAGCCGTACGGAGCTTGGCTCTGGACCCCGCACAGTCGCACGACCGCGTTGCCGCAGGTCTGCAAGGTGCACGGCATGCGGTTCTTGCATTCTGCATCCGTCGTGCAGAACTGGGCGAGGGCGCAAGCCGCCTGGCATGTCGTGCCCGCGCTCGACGCCGCGGTGTCGTAGGTGCCGCAGCAAAGGTTGCCGCTCGTCGGACAGTCGGTCTCTCCGGCGCAGTGGAACGTTCCGACGTTCGCCGGGCAGGTCGCCGTGTTCCCACCCATGCAGTATTCGGCGTCGACGCCGCCGTCGAGGGGCAGGCAGCACGTGTTTTCCCTGAGGGGGCAGGGCGTGCCGCACACGAACGTGTCCGATCCGCTCGCGTCCTGCGCGCTCGAGGAAGACCCGGTGGACCCCGAGGAACTGCTCGAGGAGCCGCTTCCGCTCGAGGAGCCGCTCCCGCTCGAAGTGCCGCTCCCGCTTCCACCTCCGTTCGAGGAGCTGCTCGAACTGCTGGCGGACCCGTCGTCGTCGGGGACCGGAGCCGGCGAGCTGCTGCTGCAGGCCACGAGGACGACTTCCACGAGCATGCCCGCGATTGCAGATGGAGCTAGCCAAAGAAAGATCGATCCGTTCCTCATGAGCCTCCTGGTGTCATGGTGGTTACCACAGAGCATTCTGGATCACCACGCGGCCGCGGAGACGGCCGAAACGGTCGGTCGGTTGGCATGTCTCCCTCGTGTGGTATCAACAAGTCATGATCGCGTCAGCCGCCGGGTCATCTGCCGCTGCGGATTCGACCGCGCCTCCGGCAGACCGGATCGAGCGCGTTCCTTACGGCGATCGCTGGATGGCGGATGCATGGGAAATGTTTCCGGTACCGGGCGGCTTCGGTCTTCTGCTCGCGGACATGACGCAGGTCAAGGCCGCGATGCGAATTCTTCGGAACGCGAAAATTCCAGCAACCTATCCGCACCTCTTCGTCCGGGCCGCCGCCCTGGCTCTTGCACGCAACAAGGACTCGCCTCAACTCGTTTGCAACTATCGGCGGCTCCTGCCGGGCACGGTGGACATCGGGCTTTCGATGGCCGGGGAGACCACGTACGCGCCGGTCGTCGTCCTTCCGGCCGTCGACCGGACGCCGCTTTCGGCGCTGATTCCTGCCGTTATCGAGGCGGTGGACATCGCCGCCGCAAAGGAGTCACACGATCTCGCGATCATGCGTCGGTGGATTGTTCCGTTCCGCTTCCTTCGCCGCTGGATCCTCGGGGTATTGAACCGCTCGTTGACCTTTCGGCGGAGGATGGTCGGCACGTTCCAGGTCACGTGTCTCAACAACGTCGACATCGTCGTTCCCCTCGTCTTTTACTCGAGCGCCATTCTGGGCGTCGGGGCCATTCGCGACCGGGTGGTTGCCAGCGAGGGCAAGGCCGTGGTTCGCCCGACGGCATGGCTCAGCGGCACCGCGGACCACGCTGCTACGGACGGGTTGCGGGGTGGAGACGTTCTCCGGGCCATCAAGGAGATCCTCGAGAGCGACGAGCTGGTGCGCGAAGCGCGCGAGGCCTCCGTTCTCATGGCCGCACGCAGAGGGCACGTCAGTGAGCCCAGGTTGGCGCCGGCCGAGCAGGTACCAGCCGAAGCGGAGTGAGACGGCCTATCGCGTTCCCGACGATCGCGGCAGCGGCCACGAAGCGACCGTCATGCGACAGGCTCACGTCAGCTTCGATCGTCGCGCCGCGGCGCTCGACGCGAGGCGGCCCGAAGCCGTCCCACGCGCCCGCGACCGGATCGCGTACGACCTTCAGCTCGTCTGCCGAGCCGCCGATTCCCTCCGCGAGAAGTTCGCACAGCAGCGCTCTTGCGGCCGCCCCCTCTTCGCCGCGCGCGCGGGCGACCCGCGCCAGGACGGGCGGCGATCGTGCGGACCAGGTGACGGCATGCACGCATTGTTCGTCGAACGCGACCGAGAGCTCGAGCTCGTTCTCGCGCCAGCGCACCGCACGCAGATCGGCCGAGACCCGGATGTCGCGGTGGGCGAAGCCCGGAGAGCACCCGAGCTTCACGAGGGCCTTGTAGGCAGCCTCCTTTGCGGCGAAGTGCGCCCACAGGTCGAACGCGGTGACGACGCGCGCTCGCTCTTCGACGCCGCACACGCGTGAAACGAAGCGCTCTCGGGTATGGTGCTGGGCGATCGCGGGGTCGGTGAGGTCGACGACGTCGTTGCCGACCACCCCCGAGTCACGCATGGGTCGCTTCGCGCAGGACAAGGGTCACAGCGTCGCCCACGGTGCGGACCTTCTCGGCGTCCTCGTCTTTCACCTCGATGCCGAAGCGGTCTTCGATCTCCAGGACGATGTCGACGAGCCGCGCCGAATTGACCTTCAGGTCCTTCTGGATCGCCGTCTCGAGCGCGACGGTCGCCAGGGCGTCGCGGTTCTTCACGAACGGCTTGAGGATCGCGATGATGGCGTCGAATACTTCCTTTTGGTCCATGACTCGTGCTCCTTCAGTTCTCGAACTTGCGGAAAATTATGCACCCGTTGACGTCGCCGAAGCCGAAGCTGGCCTTGGCCATGACGCGCATCTCGGGCATGAGGACCGTCGCGTGCGGAATGCGGTCGGCGTAAGCCGTCAGCGCTGGATGCAAATCCTCGCAATTGAGCGATCCGTGCACGAAGCCCTCGTAAAGCTCGAGCACGGAGGCGACGCACTCGATGCCGCCCGCAGCGCCGAGCGCGTGGCCGATCATCGACTTGGTCGCGTGGATGAGCGGCATCTTCGACGGGGCCAGGTCGAGCGCCTCGCGCCAGCTCGCGATTTCGTGGGGGTCGGCGAACGTCGCCGTGAGGTGTCCGTTGATCGCGTCAATCTCCTCGGGGCGGACACCCGCCATCGCGATCGCAGCGCGAATGCAGCGGCGGACCCCCTCGGGGTTGGGCGCGGACATGCTCCCGCCCATCCGGTGCCCGCCGCTGTTCACGTGACCGCCCAGCACCTCGGCATAGATGCGAGCGCCGCGCTCGCGCGCCGAAGTCAGGCTCTCGAGCGCCAGGACGCCCGCGCCGGATCCCGGCACGAACCCTCCCGCGGTAGCGCTCATGGGTCGCGACGCCTTCTCCGGCGTGTCGTTGTGGGTGCGGCAGGTCACCTTCATCGCGTCGCCGGCCGCCCAGGAGTACTTCGAGTGGCCCTCGGACCCGCCGGCGAGCATGCGCTTCGCCCGGCCCTCGCGAATATGGCGGAAGGCCTCGATCACCGCTTCGTTGCCGGTGTTGCAAGCGCTCGAGTTCGTGGAGACCTTGTTGCCCAGCGCGAGTAGGCCCCCGATGCGCGCGCTGTTGCCGCTCAACATGCTTTGTTCGACCATCGTGCTGCCCAGCCGGCGAACCTTGCCGGCGTTGGTCGCGGGCACCAGCTTCTCGGCAATGACGTCGACGCTGCCGCAGCCCGTGCCGATGAGCGCACCGCTGTCCCAATCGACCTCGTCGACGTCGGCCGGGATCCGCGGCAGCGCCGCGTCGGTCCACGCGTCGACCGCGGCGATGACCGCGAAGGTGATGTTCGCGTTCGTGACGAGGCGCTCTTCTTCGGTGAAATACCGGGGGAGCAGCTCGTCGATCCCCTCGGGAATGCCGCCCACCTGGCACGCCAGCCCGCAGTCGCGAAGGTGCTGGTGGAAGCGGATCCCGCTCTTTCCTTCGCGCAGCGCGCGAGAGAACGCGTCCTTGCCGTGGGCGTTGGGCGCGACGACGCCCAAACCCGTGACAACTACGCGTTCAGGTGCCACCCGGTACGCCTCCGCAGGTTCCGACATTTCTCCTGGAGGAGCCAGGAGCGCGCCCTCGACACGCGTAGCTGCCCCGCGCAAAGCGCGTCATGCCCCCGCCGCCTCGAAGGACAGGATCCGGTACTGGAAGAAGCCCATACGAGACAATTCTTCGAGGTAGGCGGTGGCCTTCACCCCATCGGTCAGGCCTGCATCGCTGAGCAGGTTCTTCAACCCAGGGTAGGTCGGCATGGTGGCGGCGGTGATGTCTTCGTCGGCGAGCTCGGAAAAGTGGTTGCCGCGAGCCAGGCGGGCGTACGTGCCGGACACGAGCGCGGCGCTCTTGACGCCGTAAAACTTGCTCTGGGCGTCGGCATGGGCCTCGGTCCAATCGGTCATCTCGTCGACCTTCTCGCTGTCGACCACGAAGTCCGACACGACCAGCGTTCCCCCGGTTCGCAAGACGCGCCGCGCCTCTTTGAAGAAGCGCCTCCGGCTCGGAAAGTGGAAAATGCACTCCACGGCCATCACGACGTCGAATTCACCGTCTCCGAAGGGAAGCGCGCACGCATCTCCCTGTACGAAGGTCACGGCATTCCCCGAGCCCGCGTGCACCGACTGGCGAGCGCGGGCGAGCTGGCGCTCGTCGATGTTCAGTCCAACGAGCTTGCAACCTGACAGATGCTCGTTGAGATGGGCGATGGTCCCCCCGAAGCCGCACCCGACGTCGAGGATCCGGAGGCCGCTTCGGACGCGGCCCGCCGCGCAGACTCGCTCGGTCATTGCCTCGGCGGCCACGACGTAACTGGCGAGCGAATCGTCCGCCGTGTCCGGCGAGCTGAAGAAGCCCCAGTGAACGTGACGCTGCAGCGCGCGGCTGAGCGGCGACTCGGGTGACAATTCGAGGCGCGCGAGAATCGCGTCGAAATAAGGCAACTCGAAGGCCACGGGATCTCCCGGTGCCGGCGCGGCCTCCCCTGGTTGACTGTTCGCGACGATCGGGGTCATCGGCATAAGTAGTCAATAGTAGTCGATTGATTGGGTGTCAAACGGCTTCCCATCGGTTAGATGTGACCGACCTCGACGCGGGGGACCCCGACTCCGCCAATCGTCCCCTGCGACACCAGCGTTCCGTCGCGCAGCGAAAGCTCCAGTCTCGACTTGAGCTTGCGCTTGCGCCAGAAGACCTTCTCGGCAGTCACCCGGACCGTCTCACCCGGCAGCACCATCCGCTGGAACTCGAAGCTCAACTCGGTGCCGACCATGACGAGTTTGTGGGTGTCCTCGTCGGGGGCCTCCAGGCTGAGGAGATAGAGACCCAGCGCGCATGCCGTCTGGCCCATCGTTTCGATCAGGATCACCCCGGGCGTAATCGGACAGCCGGGGAAGTGCCCCGCATAGAAGAACTCATCGTTGCGGTACGTGTACTCGCCGATCGCGTGCCGATCGTCGACCTCGAGCAGCCGATCGATGAAGCGGAACGGAGGTCTCTGGGGAATGAGGTCTAGCACCTCGCCTGCAGTGAGCATCAGGATTCGCCAATCGACGTCATGTCGGCCGCGTCTCCGATGGCCGGAGCGTTGATCTCCTGCGCGTTACCGGTATTACCCGTGCTATCGCCCGGGATCGATTCGATTAGCGAGTTCACGATTTGCGTAATCGTGAGGCGGTACGGATCGAGGTCAGCTCGATAGTTCTGCGCCACGCGCGAGTCCGTCGGATCTTTGGATTTCTGCGTATACGTGTTGACGTCGTAGAAGTCTGGCAGCGGTTTGTCGTCTTGAAGACTGTGCAAGAACAACGCCCACAGATTCTTCTCTCCGTTGAACGTGCGGATCGGCGGGTCTCCAAAGAGGAGTGGCCACCCATCGCCGCAATTGGCGCCGCAATTGGCGCCGCAATTGGCAAGCGTCCGCGTCTTGTAGACGTCTCGATGCGGGCACGCGGCTCCCGTCGCGAAGGGGAGGCCGTCGGGCTCGTTCCAGACCTCGAAATATTTGGTGCCATCAAAATCTCCGCCATCCCATCCCCGCTCATATTACATGCACGAAGGGTTGCGCGCTCTGGGCGTGCTTGGCACGACCGGGTGGTCGTGTTTTCTGACTCGTTCCCGAGAGGTTGCCGCGGACCGCGCAGCTCTCTCGACATCGCCGCGAGCCCCGTCGCCAGCGCTCGGTGAACCATCACAGGTGCCGGGATTGCACCACGTCGAGGACGCGGGTGAGGGAACACGGTCCCGAGTGCAGCGCCCGACCACTCGGCCCACCCTCCTATCCCTGACCCTACATGTGGTCGGGTGAACCAAAGGAGATCACGAAAGCTGATCTTATTTCGACGACCCGGCTGCACGGCGAACGTTTCTGCTTCGGTATCGGTCTCGTATCTTCGCGGGCCAAATACTTAGCATTTGGCGCCAGGCCTCCGACCCGGCGTGGCGGCCGAGTGGAAGCAAGCGCGATACCACGAAATGTGCCGTGAACCACCCGGCGATGGGAAGCGAAACCCTCTCAGGGCAGGTTGAACTCTCCGCGCGCAACGATGACGGCGCAGCCGCCCACTTCGACCCGCTCGAGGCGTTCGGCGCTCCCGACAGCCACCGCGTGTAGCGTCGACGGTCTTCCGATCTCTGTCCCTTGTGTGATCACGATTTCGTCTCCGAACGCGATCCGGCCGTGACGAGCCAGATGCAGCGCGTGGGGGCCTGCCGCTGCGCCGGTTCCCGGATCCTCGGAGATACCCTCGCCCGGAGCGAACACGCGCGTCTTCCACCGCTCGGCATCGCGGGCGAACACGCTGAAGGCGGTGCTGCCGAGCGCGGCGAGACGGACCATGTCCGGGCGCAACGCGGCCACCTCTCGGGGTGACCCGAGCTCGACGAACGCGTAGTGTGGACCGTTGTCGTAGAGGTCGACCGGCAGGCTCGATCCGGCGACGCCGAGCGCGGCGAAGAGCTCGTCTGTCGGAGCGAACGGTTCGATGCGGGGAAGCGGTTGATCCATCCAGCCGAACACGATCCGGTCGTCTTCCCTCGTCAGACGAACGGTGACGATGCCCTTCGCCGTCTCGAGTCGAAGCACCTCTTGGCCCGACGAAGCGCCGAGCACGAACGCGCTCCCCAGGGTGGGATGGCCTGCGAACGGCAACTCCATGGTCGGCGTGAAGATACGGATGCGCGCGTCGGCTCCGGGCCGGGTCGGTCGAAGGACGAACGTGCTCTCCGAAAGGTTGGTCTCACGCGCCAGCGCCTGCATCGTCCTAGCGTCAAGACCGCTGGCGTCCGTGAAGACCGCCAGCGCATTGCCGGCGAGCGGGCGATCCGTGAACACGTCGCACAATTCGTAGGGCAGGACGGGCACGACGGAAGAAGTTAGCTGCCCTCGCCCTGCGGCGTGAGCCCCGCGGTGCACCGGCACGCACCGGGCTACGAACAAGGACAAACATGGGTCATCCGGACTGGGAGATGTGTCCGGAAAAAGGGAGGGCCCCACGGCACACCCTGGGCGTCTACTACAATGGCACGAAGAGCGTGCCGGCGGGCTCTACGCCTCCGCCGCGCGGGCTCGAGGCCGAGCGCGTCCCGCGCGTCACTCGCGCGGCGGCGCACTCTTCGCTCCGTCGAAGTATTTCGACGCGAGCGCCACGGCGTCGAGCCCGACGCGATGGCCGACCTTGCGACCGGCGAAGTCGTCGGGAGCGATGTGAATGCTCCCCCACAGACGCGACTGCCCTGCTTCGTCGGAGGCGTCGAAGTAGGAGGCCCACTGCAATCGCACGTCGGTGCTCGGCCCCTCTTCGAACACGAGGAAGGCCCCCTTGTGGGCCACGAACTCGCCGAGTCCACCGGGAAAATACGGGCTGCCCGTCAGGCTCGCGAGCACCTCGGCCCCGGCGCGGCTGAAGGTGCTGTGGCCGGAAATAAAAGCGGGGAAGGCAGGCGTCACGAAGGTACGCCGCTGGTAGGTGATCCATTCGACCGCGCGAACCCATCCGACGCCGGAGACCTGATGAATCCGATCGCCAGGCTCCCCCAGCCAGTCTCTCACGGCGACTTGACCCACGAAGGGCGCCAGGCGCGCGTGCCGCTCTCCCGGCGCGCTGCTCTCCTTCGTGATCACCTCGATGACCCCAGGCACGAGGGGCAAGCCTTGGGGATCGTACGCGGGGCCCTTCGGATCGGACGACTGACCCTTCCCGCCCATCCACCGAACGAGCGAGATCGCGCGGACCGTGGCGGTGCGTCGCTTGATATCCCAGGCGGCGATCGCGGCGTCGTGCTCGGCGCCGTTGAGCGCCAGATACATGTGCACGTCCCACGCGAGGGGATCCAGCGGGTCCCCCTTGCCGAATAGCCGCCGCTCGAACGCCGGCGAGTCGCTCACCGAATTGGCGAGCGTGTTCCAGTGGCCCGGGGGGGTCTCGGATTTCGGCCCATCGGCCCAGAACTCCGCCATGACGCGCGCGAAGTCCGCCCTCCGGATGACCTGGGGGGGATAGGGGTCACCGGTCACCGGGTTCTTCGCCCACCCCTTGCCGTCGTTAGCACCGAGCGTGTTGTGTCCGTAGGCGCCCGGGGAGATGTCGATCGTCGTGGGGTCCGAGGGGTCGAGGGCTGCTGTCTTCTCGATCACCTCGGCCACCCACGCCTTCATGGCCGCGCCGAGCTGGGGAACCGGCCCGGGGTCATGCCACGGGACCGACGCCGACGCGCGCTTCATTGCGAAGGGGGGGACGTCTCCCCATTGCGCGCAGACGTAAGCCTGGATGCCCGCGGGCAAGATGATGCCGTTCTGCGTCGCGGCGACGGAGAGATTGATCGGCTGCCACCGCTCGGGGTCCTTGAGCGGTGCGCCCGGTGCGTCGTAAACCAGCGGAGGATTGGAGGACGCATACCCGGACGTGTCCGCGTAGTTTTCGGCCTCGTTCGAGCCGTCGTTCGCCGTCTTGGCGAGCACGGCATGGGCGACGCGGTTGCCGAAGGCGATCGGATCGTCGCCGGTGTCGCGGGCGTCGTCAGGGTCGTAACCGAGGTCTTGCATCACCGCCCGCAGGCAGGCCATCGTTCTCGCGCCGCCGGCGGCCGAACGGTAGCGGCGCGAGAGAACGCCGTACGCGGCGTAGCTGATCGCAGTCCGTCGTGCCCGCGCGACGTCTTCGGCAGTTTGTTCGACAGCTTGTTCGACCGTGTGGCGTTCCCTCACGAAGACCCCGCTCGCCTTGGCGTCGTAGCCGGCCCAGACGTCCCACATGGCCGCCGACAGATGAAAGAGATTGCGAGCGTGGATCGGCGGTCGCGGCAGGTCGACGCGAATCGCGGCGAGTGCCTGCTCGTTCCAGCGGCGCGCGATCGAGCCGGTCTTTCCCGCGGCCGCCACCGCGGCCGGGCAAACAGCCGGGGCTCCCGCGTCCGGGGTCGCCTCGTCTTCTTCGATGACGACGGCAGGCACTCGCGCCCCGAAGTGCACGAGCATCCCGTCGTCGAGCGCCGGGCTGAGCACGTTGCCGCCGGCCGACCAGACTCCGCCCGTGTCGTCGACGAAGATCGAATGAAGGGACGACACCGCCGGGAGGGCCAACCCGTGATCGACGGCCGTGAAGGAGCCTCCGCCGGGCTGCGTCCGGGTGTAGATGACGCCTCGCTCCCCGCTGGCCCAGTCGCCTCGATCGGTCGTGAAGATTCCCTGAATGAGCCCGGACGCGGGCGGCGATGCATCGTGGAAGCCCCCGCCCGTCCCCTCGAGGAGCACTCCGTTGCCCGCCCCACCGACCGCAACGAGGCGGTCGCCCACGCCGTGCACGGTGAAGAGCGTGTCTCGCGTCGTCGTCGGCACGACAGCAAACGGAGCCGACCCCTTCCGATGCAGGATCGCGCCTGCCGCGCCGACGACCCACACCTCGTCGGCCAGGCCGAAGACCTTGAAGAAGCCAGGAAGCTCCCCGCCAGAGATCCGCGGGAGATCGAGCGGAAGCGTCTCTTCCTCGAACCCGCCTGAATGGTAGTGCCAGACGAATCCGTTTCTGCCCGCCGCGCTCCCGACCGCGTAGAAGTCTTCGGCGTTCTTGCCCCAGACACCATAGACCGTCTGTCGACCGAGCCCGGGCGTGGTCATTCGCTCGAAGCGTTGACCGTCGAAACGGAGCACCGTCGCGCTCGCCCCCGCCATCAAGACGGGACCGTTCGGAAAGGCCTGCACCCACCAGAGATCCCCGCTCCGGCCGGTATGCAGTTCTTTCCACGCCTTCCCGTCGAAATGGAGAACGAGAGGCCCCTGCCCCTTGTCGGCTCCCACCGCATAG
>Ga0080027_10000429_pt1 | contig 18259 bp, 17 predicted proteins | sample OrgsoiDNA2013046_FD_70962 | JGI IMG/M metagenome (GOLD analysis project Ga0080027, IMG submission 70962) | Permafrost soil microbial communities from the Arctic, to analyse light accelerated degradation of dissolved organic matter (DOM) -... | ecosystem: Environmental > Terrestrial > Soil >... | reverse complement strand
TCTGCCTTTCGCCGTTAGTGATTCAGAATTGCAAGAATTGTTTGAACCATACGGTACCGTTGGTTCAGCAAAAGTTATTTTAGACAGAGAAACTCACAAGAGTCGTGGTTTCGGATTTGTGGAATTTTCAAGTAATGAAGAAGCGGAGAAAGCCATTAAGGCCCTCGATGGCACAAGCCTGGAAGGAAGAACGCTTACTGTAAAAGTTGCTGAAGATAAAAACCCAGGCGGCGGTGGATCTCGTGGTGGTGGTGGTGGAAGCCGTGGCGGTGGTGGTGGTGGATATAATCGTGACCGTAATCGTTACTAAGCCTTGGCTTTTTACGATTCACGAGTAACTCTTAACGCTTAACGCCTTATTGGTGGATGGTCCTAGTTAATGGAAATGGTTAATTTATTTTAATCAGATGCTGTTACCTATGTCCATCCATCATTTTTTTTGAGCCACTCTGTCGGTCCCTTGATATATTAAATTTTTCTGTATGCGTTTTGCCATATGGACGATCGGTTTGTTTCTATTTGCATCCGTTTCTTACTCACAAAAGCACTCTGTTATAGAATATGAATCGGACGAAAAAATAGGGAAAAATGACCTTCGGTTTATAGTTTTTGGAGATTGGGGAAGGAACGGGGAAGATAACCAGAAGCAGGTGGCCCGTACTTTGGGGATTGTAGCGAAAAAATTCAATCCGGAATTCATCGTTTCTACAGGTGATAATTTTTATCCCAATGGGGTTAAAAGCACAAGGGATCATAACTGGATTGCTTCTTTTGAAAACATTTACACTTCGCAATCATTACAAACCGACTGGTATATTGTGTTGGGCAATCACGATTACCGGGGCGAACCGCAGGCCGAAATAGATTACTCCGAGGTTGACCGCAAATGGAATATGCCGGCCAGATATTATTCTAAAATTTTCTTTATTAATGACGATACAACACAGGGAATATTGCTTGTGTTTATTGACACCACACCTTTTTTATCTGAATCCTATCTGAACAATAAATTTCATATGGAGGGGCAGGATACTGCGAAACAAAAAATCTGGCTGGAAAAAACATTGAGTGAAGCGCCTGCGAATATAAAATGGAAATTCGTATTTGGTCATCATCCGGTTTATACCGGTGGAGGCAGAATGAAAGCGTTGGAAACATTGGAAATGAAAAAATTGTTTCAGCCCATTTTTGAAAAATATCATGTAAATGCTTATTTATGCGGACATGATCATAATCTTCAGTATATCAAACCATCTGGCATAACTCATTATTTTGTTTCCGGTGCAGGTTCAGAACTTTCCAGAACATTTGTTCATCCGGAAGGTGGAATCTTTGCGCGGGCGGAAAACGGATTCATGAATATCTCCGTCTCTTCAAAACAAATGCACGTGAGCATGGTTAATTATATGGGGAAGAATATTTATTCTGTAACAATTCCCCGGGAATAAGCCTAACGCCTAACGACCAAAGCCTAAAACCTTTCTGTCATCTGTCACCTGTCAACCGTGAATTAGTAATTTTGCACAATCAATAATGGCTGTAACACAAAGTAAGCCGGGCTGGAGAGAGAGGCTCAAAGCCCTTCGGAACCTTCCTGCATTTTTTAAACTGGTCTGGGCTTCTGATCCCTGGATGACCGCGCTGAACGCCGGCCTGCGACTGTTAAGGTCCGCCATTCCCGTTTCATTTTTGTATATAGGCAAACTGATTATCGATGAAGTGATTTTATTAAATCGGGATCATATTCATATTTCAACCCACCACCTTTGGTTACTGATTGGTACTGAATTCCTGCTGGCCCTTTTCAACGATGTATTGGGTCGCAGTATTTCTCTTTTGGACAGCCTGCTCGGCGATCTTTTTGGAAAATTAAGTTCAGTCCGAATCATGAAACATGCTGCTATCCTGGACCTGGAACAATTTGAAGATCCGGTTTTTTATGATAAGCTGGAACGTGCCCGGCAACAGACCACTGGCAGAACTATTTTATTATCACAGGTACTTAGCCAGGTGCAGGACCTGATTACCATGGGCTTTTTAGCAGCCGGACTCATTTTTTTTAACCCCTGGCTGATTGTATTATTGTTCATTGCGATCCTTCCTTCCTTTATTGGAGAATCATATTTTAACGATCAGACCTATGCACTGAGCAGGCGGCAAACACCGGAGCGACGTGAGCTGGATTATCTTAGGTATCTGGGTGCAAGCGATGAAACGGCCAAGGAAGTAAAAATTTTCGATCTATCGGGTTTCATCATAGAAAAATTCGAAGCCTTAGCCAACAAATTTTATCTCAGTAACCGCAAGATCACCATAAACAGGTCGCTCTGGGGAACTGTTTTTACGCTATTGGGAAGCCTCGGATATTATGGTGCTTACGTTTATATTATCCTGGAAACTATTTCGGGCAGTATCAGTATCGGTAAACTTACCTTTTTAGCCGGTTCGTTCCGTCAACTCAAATCCCTTTTGGAATCTATCCTGACAAGATTTTCTGCGGTTTCACAGGGAGCAATCTACTTAAGTGATTTTTTTGAATTTTTCGAAATTCAGCCCGGTATTACAGCGAGCCAAACTCCCATCCTTTTCCCCAATCCCATACTTACAGGATTCGAATTCCAGGATGTCGGATTCCGTTATCAGCATGCGGAAAAATGGGCATCGAGACATTTAAATTTCATATTGGGGGCCGGTGAAAAAATAGCATTGGTCGGGGAGAATGGTGCAGGTAAAACAACACTTGTAAAGCTGCTTGCCAGGTTATACGATCCGACTGAAGGAAGGATCTTATTGGACGGGATCGATCTGCGGTTATACGACCTGGTGAGCCTGCGGCAGAATATTGGTATTATTTTCCAGGATTACTTGCGATACCAGATGAGGGTTTCTGATAATATTGCAGTTGGAAATATTCAGCAGAAAGAGAATACTCCAATGATCGTATCTGCAGCAGAACAAAGCCTGGCGTCAGATCTGGTAAGCCGGTTACCTGCCGGATATGATCAAATGCTCGGAAAAAGATTCCAGGAAGGAGTTGAATTATCGGGTGGCGAATGGCAGAAAGTGGCGCTGGCAAGAGCCTATATGCGGCAAGCCCAGGTTTTGATCTTAGACGAACCGACTTCCGCCCTGGATGCCCGGGCTGAGTACGAAGTGTTTCAACGCTTTGCTGCGTTGACTCAGGGCAAAACGGCGGTTTTGATTTCTCACCGTTTCTCAACCGTTAGAATGGCCGACAGAATACTCGTGTTACAGCATGGAGAACTCATCGAGAGCGGCTCCCACCAGGAATTAATTAAAAAGCAGGGTAAATATGCAGAGCTTTTTGCACTGCAGGCTAAAGGGTATCAATAATATGCCGGGAAAAATTAAAATATGTCCGCGATGCAAAAAGGAATTTAATTGTAATTCCGAGGATATATCCGCCTGTGCCTGTTCACAGATAAAGTTGAGCAATGCAACCAAATCTTTTCTGGCAAATACATTTTACAGTTGTTTATGTAATGAATGCCTGACAGAGTTGAACCTCCTGGTAGCCAAAGAAAAAGAATTTCCTTTTCCAGGAAGGGGAGGAGATTTGATTGAAGGTATACATTATTATAATGAAGGCGAATACAGGGTATTTACAGAATTCTATCTTTTATCCCGTGGTTTTTGTTGCCGGAGTGGATGTAGGCATTGCCCATATGGTTTCAAAAAAAGATGGGCAGAATAAATGTTAACAGATAGAGCGGGAGGCGGCCTTTTTTAAATCGCACAAGAGTTAGATTTGCAAACAAATATTTCTATGCTTGCAATGTTAGCGAAGGGAATGAATTATTTATTTGGCAGGTACCTGCGAAAAAAAAATATTTTTATCGGCAGTTCCCTGGTATACCTGGAACGCAAAAGGATTATCGATAAAAATTACTTTGACTACATACGCCTGGCCTCGCTGGAATTGGCTGCCTATGAAATCAACAGGAAGAAATTAGAAGGCAGCGTAGCTGAATTGGGAGTATATAAAGGTAAATTCGCCAGATACCTGAATCAATATTTTCCCGGCAGGATATTGTACCTCTTCGATACATTTGAGGGATTTGATAAGAGAGATATTGCCAGCGAAACAAAAAATAAATATTCTTCGGGGGATCAGGATTTTTCGGATACTTCCATTGATGCTGTTTTACAATTAATGCCATTCCCGCAAAAATGCAAACCTGTTAAGGGATTTTTTCCTGAATCTGCTAAAAATATAGAAGACCGTTTTGTGTTTGTAAGTCTCGACACGGACTTATATGAACCAATTTATAACGGACTTCTGTTTTTTTATCCCAGGCTGGTGGCTGGCGGGTATATTTACATTCACGATTTTAATAACGACGCCTATAAGGGTACCCGCGAAGCAGTTGAGAAATTCTGTCTGGAAACAAGAATCAATTTCCTACCCATTCCGGATCTCGGCGGTTCGGTCATCATTATTAAATGAACAGCTGGCCATTCTGACAAAGTAAGCGATTTGCTTAAATAATTCCGGGGAATCATTACACTGTTTTCCTGGGGGGAAGGGCAAATGCAACCGCATTGTGTTCGAAATGGGTTTTATGCGACCCGTCGCAGAAAGGTTTGTTTTTGGAGAGGCCGCACCGGCAAACGGAAACTAGTTCCCTTCCGCCCAAATCATATTGAGCACCGGTTTTATCTACAATTTCAAAATCCCCTTCTATCCTCAAAGAACCATTGTCATTTACTGTAATTTTTGTAGTAGCCATTCAGTGTGATTTAAAATTGAAATTAAGCAATTGCACTCATTTAAGTCGTGCTGCTTTATCTTTAAGATGAATTGTGACAGTTAAAAAGTGATAACTATTAAATGCGTATGAAAAAATCATTATTTATATCTTCACTGATTTCAACTATCATCAGTTTGTCTTTTATGCCTGCAAAAAAAATTAAAATTGTTTTTTTCGGTGACTCCATTACGGAGGCAGCTGTGAATCCACATGGATTTATAACTATCGACAATGGTCTGCTCAATCCGGAAAGCGCATCAAACTATGAGCTAATTGGAGCTGGTGTGAGTGGAAATAAAGTATATGATCTTTATCTGAGAATGGAAGAAGATGTGATCAGAAAGGCTCCGGATATCGTTGTAATATGGGTGGGAGTGAATGACGTATGGCATAAAAAAATGGGAACGGGTACGGATGCGGATAAGTTTGAAAAGTTTTACCTGGCCATGGTAAAGAAGTTCAGGGAAGCCAACATTAAAATCATCTTATGCACACCTGCATCCATTGGTGAGAAATTTGATAATACCAATGAGCAGGATGGGGACCTGAATAAATATTCGAACATCATCCGCAGGATTGCATCAGAGCAGCACCTGACCCTGGTAGATATGCGCGCAGAATTTGAAGCATACGAGAAATCGAACAACCCCGGTAATCTGGAAAAAGGCATTTTAACTGCCGATGGGGTCCATTTAAATGATGCCGGAAATATGTTTGTTGCCAGGCTGATGGCTGAAGGTATCCGAAACACCCGGTAAGCAGCCGACGTTTTTCAATTATCTTTACGGCATGCATTATGTATCTGCTGAAGGTCTTGGAAAGTCTTATGGAGTTAAACCCCTTTTTGACAATATTTCCTTTAATATCGAATCTGGTGATAAAATCGCCTTGATCGCCAAAAATGGTACGGGGAAAACCACTCTGTTAAAAATTCTTGCCGGAAAAGAAAAAGCGGAAACGGGAAAACTCTGGATTTCCAAAGACATTAACGTTGTTTTTTTCGAACAGGATCCCCAGTTTCAGGAAGAACTTTCCATATTAGATAATATATTCCATCATCCCAATCCGGTAACGACTGCTATCAAGGCATTTGAAGCGGCCAGTGAAACGGAGGACACGGATGCCATAATGGACAGTATTGAACAGATGGATCATCTCAATGCCTGGGATTTTGACGCCAAAGTGAAACAGATTTTCAGCCGCCTGAATATTGATCACCTGGTTCAGCCTGTGAAATCTCTGAGCGGGGGGCAGCGAAAAAGAGTAGCATTGGCCCGAACCCTCATAGACATCAGCTTCGGTAAAACAGAAGCCCTGCTCATTATGGATGAACCGACCAATCACCTGGACATCGAAATGGTTGAATGGCTGGAGAATTATCTGAACCAGCAAAATATTACATTGCTGGTTGTTTCGCATGACCGTTATTTCCTTGATAACGTGTGCAATGAAATCTGGGAGATGGATCGCAGCGAACTTTACACTTATAAAGGAGACTATGAGAACTATCTGGAGAAAAAGTCTATGCGGATCGAATCTGATTTAGCCAGTATTGATAAGGCTAAAAATTTGTACCGAAAGGAATTAGAATGGATGCGCAAACAGCCAAAAGCAAGAACGACCAAATCCAAGAGCAGACAGGACGCATTTTATATTGTTGAGTCCAAAGCAAAGCAAAACCTGGATGAACAAAATCTTCAGCTTCAAATGAAGATGAGTCGTTTAGGGGGTAAAGTAGCGGAGTTGAAGAAAGTGAATAAGAGTTTTGCCGATAAAATAATCCTGAAGGGATTTGATTATACTTTCAAAAGGGGAGACCGGATTGGAGTCGTTGGTAAAAATGGCGCAGGCAAAACGACTTTTTTGAATATGCTGCAGGGTCTGGAACCGCCTGATAGCGGAAAGATCAATATCGGCGAAACGGTTGTATTTGGAAATTACTCACAGACTGGCCTTGTAATCAAGGAAGACTTGCGGGTAATAGAATATGTGAAAAATATAGCCGAACATTTCCCCCTGGCAGATGGCAGCTCCCTCAGCGCTGCGCAGTTCCTGAACCTTTTTTTATTTCCACCGGACAAACAATACACTTATATCTCTTCATTAAGTGGCGGAGAAAAAAGAAGACTTTTCCTTTTATCAATCCTTTTTAAGAATCCCAATTTTCTGATCCTGGATGAACCAACTAATGATCTGGATCTGCCCACGCTCGCTGTGCTGGAAAACTTTCTGCTTGATTTTCAGGGTTGTCTGGTAATGGTTTCTCATGACCGGTATTTTATGGACCGGATGGTAGAACACCTTTTTGTTTTTGAAGGAAACGGGGTCATAAGGGATTTCCCGGGTAACTATGGATTGTACCAGCAATGGTTGAAAACAAAAAATAATGAGGAAACGACAGAAGCGAAATCCACTCAACAATCCCAAATAAAGGAACAGCCTGCTGTAGAGCCTTTAAAGGCCAAATTGTCCTATAAAGAAAAAAAGGAATTAGAAATTCTCGAAAAAGAAATAAGCGATCTGACGAAAGAAAAAGACCAGATAACGGGTAAGCTTCACGATGCTTCTATAAATTTCGTCGCGATTCAACAATTGTCGCAACGGTTCACAGTCGTTTCTGAAACTTTAGAAGCTAAAGAATTGCGTTGGCTGGAACTGACAGAAATGACGGAGAGCCTGAGGTAAGGTATGGGAGTATGCGAGTGGACATTTTTCTACATCTGACTGACCATGAACGTTTTTGATCAAACACTGTATCATTAATGAACACAGGAATAATTTATCAGATTTAACTTCCTGACTATCAATTGATGTTTATCTGGCACCGGTTTAGCAAAGCACTATACAGAAAAATTAATTTTGTAAAACATGCTGATTAATAATCTCCAATTGGCTTACCGGAATCTGAAGCGCCATAAGATTTATGCCTTTATCAATGTATTCGGTCTGGCAATAAGCCTGGCTGCCTGTTGGCTGATCGTCCTGTATATAAAAGATGAACTGAGTTATGATCGTTTCAATGCAAATGTGGATCGTGTCGTTCGGGTTGTCCAACATGAATCCTGGGAAGGCGGCAACATGCATATTGCAGTAACATCTGCGCCTTTCGCTCCGGCACTGAAACAACAATTTCCACAAATAGAAGATGCTGTAAGGATAGACGCTGAAGGCGGGGACCTGATCGCACATGGAAACGGCACAATTAAAATAAATGATATTATCTCGGCAGACCCGTCGCTCTTTAATATTTTCAGTTATGATTTTCTCGAAGGAAATGCAGCGACCGCATTAACAGATCCGCAGTCTATCGTTTTAACGGAGAGTCTGGCCCATACCTTATTCGGCTCGCAGGAGTCTGTCGTGAATCAAATGGTTATTTTTCCGGGAAACAGTCCGGCCAGGGTTTCAGCTGTTGTCCGGGATATTCCACGCAACAGCCATCTTCGTTTTTCAGCCGTCCGTCCATTACCTTCCGGTTTTACCGGGAGCTGGCAAAATTCTTCGCTCTATACCTACTTATTGTTAAAAACACCGGAATCACTTCAAACGCTTCGCAAACAATTGCCTGCATTTATTGCCGGTACTGTTCAAAAGGAAATGCATGCCACGCAATATCAGTTGGAGCTTCAGCCACTGTCTTCTATTCATTTACAGTCTAACCTGGATTATGAACTAAGTCCAAACAGCAGTTTGAACAGGATTTATATTTTCGGTGCAATCGCGGGATTAATACTTTTCATTGCAATAATCAACTACGTAAACCTGGCCACTGCCCGGGCTTCCGCCAGGGTAAAAGAAATCGGGGTTCGGAAAACACTTGGATCCGGAAGGGTACAGTTAGTGGCTCTTTTTATTACAGAAGCAGCATTGGTTACCTTACTGGCTGGTTTAGCGGCCCTTGTATTGGTTAGGTTTTCTATGCCGGTATTTAATCAGCTCACTGGAAAAAATCTTTCCTTGTGGCGTTTCGGTGTTTGGCCCAGCCTGACTTTCGTCGTTTTGTTTTCGGTTATCGTTGGGATAATCAGTGGTATTTATCCTTCCATTTTGCTGGCCCGTTTTCAGACGATCCCGGCGCTGAAGGGCAACACGGGCAAAATGGATGGCACGGTATTATTCAGAAAATCATTGCTGGTTTTGCAATTCGTCATTACAGTTTTTATGATCTCCGCTTCGTTCGTCATCTACCGCCAATTGAGTTATGTGAATCGTGCGGACCTCGGTTTCAATAAGGAACAGGTAGTTACATTTCATATCGATAACAGGAGTCTTCGTTCGCAGATTGCGGTTATCAAATCGAAATTATTGCAAAGTCCCCTGATCGAAGGGGTTGCTGTTGCGGGAAATCCGATCGGCAATAATGACCTGGGTAATCACGGATATTTCTACGAGAATAATCAGCAAGCTCTTTCCCAGCGAACCAAATCAATGCAGGAGTTGATTGTAGATGCCGACTATTTGACCACAATGCAAATCGGGCTGAAAGAAGGAAGGAATTTCTCGGATGATGTCAGTACGGACCAGGCAAATGCCGTTTTAGTTAATGAAACTCTGGTTAAAGAACTGGGGTGGACCCGGGCTCTTGGGAAAAAAATGCTTTCTGCTAATAACAAGGATGGGCAACCGAAGACCGTTGTGGGTGTGATCAAAGACTTCCACACATATTCCTTCCAGCATAAGGTTGAACCACTTGTACTGGTGCTGCCACCCAATGCCAAAGAACAGGACAATCTGTATATACGACTGGCCAAGGGTAAAACGACTGAAGCTATGGCTTACCTCAATCAGACGTATAAAAATTTTGATCCAGGGAATTCCGCTGAGTATCATTTCCTCGATCAGAATTTTGCTCACCAGTATGAATCTGAACAAAAACAAGGAAACCTGTCACTACTATTTACCGTGCTGGCGGTATCGTTATCCCTGGTCGGATTATTCGGCCTGGTCAGTTTTACAGTACAACAGTTCACAAAAGAAATTGGTATCCGCAAAGTATTGGGTGCATCGCTTTTTAATATTGTGCATCTTTTATCCGGAAACTATCTCAAACTGATCGCCATTGCTTCTTGCATTGCCTTGCCCATATCATGGTTTGTGATGGACCGCTGGCTATCCGATTTTGCATACCGTATTCCACTTCAGATAGGGATATTTCTTGCGGCGGGCTCATTGTCTGCCATTCTTGCCCTGGTTACCCTCAGTTTGCAGAGTTTGAAAGCGGGGATGGCGAATCCTATTCAGAGTCTGCGCTCGGAATAAGTATGAAGCAAGTATGGAAGTATGAATGTATGGAAGAATGGAAGTATTAAAATAAATTAATAAATTCATTTCCATACTTCCATTCTTTCATACTTTCATACTCTTAAAGCCGCCATATGTCTACCGAACTTTCCCCGGTTGTATTAAAAGACAACCTAGCCAATCCCGCACCTCTTGGATTATTTGGATTTGGCATGACAACCGTTCTACTAAATCTTCACAATGCGGGATTTTATGAAATGAATTCCATGATACTGGCCATGGGTCTTTTTTATGGGGGACTGGCACAAGTGATTGCCGGTATACTGGAATACAGAAAGAACAATACGTTCGGGATGACTGCTTTTATCTCCTATGGGTTTTTCTGGATTTCACTGGTGGCATTAATATTTATGGCGAAATGGGGTTGGATCGCGGCCACTCCGGGAAGTGCGCTGGTAGCTTATCTGGTGATCTGGGGCATTTTCACATTTTTATTATTTATAGGTACTTTAAGAATTAATAAAGCACTACAACTGGTCTTCGGTTCTTTAACAATTTTATTTTTTCTGCTCGCGATAGGGGATGCCACAAAAATAGAATCCGTAACCCGGCTTGCGGGATATGAAGGCATTCTTTGCGGTGGGCTGGCTATTTACACCGGCATCGCCAATCTGCTGAATGAAGTGTATGGTTATACGGTCTTGCCCCTGGGACCGGTGCACAAATAATTCCACATCCAAGCTTAAAGCGTAAAGCTTAAAGCGTAAAGCATTGCGTCTAACGGTCATCTGTCAATGGTTAACGGTCATGATTCTTATGATGATTTCGTATTTTTGCACTATGGCCAATACGCAGGTTCAGCAGAAAGTTCCTAAAAGACTGGTGATAATTGGAGGAGGGTTCGGTGGTGTCAATCTTGCCCTTCAGTTAAAAAATGATCCCGATTTTCATATCACGCTTGTAGACAAAAACAACTACAATTTTTTCCCGCCATTAATTTACCAGGTAGCCACAGGTTTTTTGGAAAACTCTAATATCAGTTATCCTTTCCGGAAATTGTTCCGGAGTTATTCCAACATACATTTTCGTTTGGGCACCCTCATTAAAGTGGATCCTGTTTCTCATACCATTCTATTAAATAACGGCGAAATCGGTTATGACTACGTGGTATTTGCGACAGGTGCGGAATCCAATTATTTCGGAATGGAAAATATTCGCAAAAATGCTATTCCGATGAAAAACGTGAATGACGCATTAAACATGCGGAATACCCTACTGCAAAGATTTGAATTGGCAACAATAACATCAGATCCTGTAGAAAGAAAAAAATTGCTGACGATTGTTGTTGCTGGTGGTGGACCGACCGGCGTGGAAGTATCGGGTATGCTGGCAGACCTTCGAAAACACAGCTTTTCCAAAGATTACCCGGAACTGATAGGAACCGGGGCTGCCATTTATCTGGTAGACGGGGGTACGCACCTTCTGGCTCCGATGAGTGTCGCATCACAAAATGACACTTTTGAAGCATTGACAAAAATGGGTGTGATTATCCGTTTGAATACACAGGTAAAAGATTTTTCAGACGATAAAATTCTCCTTTCAACCGGTGATTTCATCGAAACTAAAAACCTGATCTGGACTGCCGGCGTAACTGCAATGACCTTTGAGGGTATACCGGCCAGTTGTTATGGGAGAGCCAGGCGGATGCTCTGTGATCCATTTAATAAAGTGATCGGACTGGATGATGTATATGCCGTCGGAGATACCTGTATGCAGACCCATGAAACTGAATATCCGAATGGACATCCGCAACTTGCGCAGGTTTCCATTCAACAGGGGAAAGCATTGGCCGCTAATTTTAAAAATTTATATTATGGGAAATCGCTCAAACCCTTTCAGTACAAGGACCTGGGCACTATGGCCATTATCGGAAGGAATAAAGCAGTCTGTGACCTGCCGCACCATATCCATTTTAAGGGGTTTATCGCCTGGTTCATGTGGCTGTTCATTCACCTCGTTTCCTTAATTAATTACCGTAATCGGCTTAAAACATTATTTAATTGGACGATCGCATATATCAACAAAGACCAGTCGCTCCGATTTATTGTAAGGCCGTCAACCGAAGAGAAATTCTGATTTTTTTTTATTCTGAACGATTCATTCAATGACAAAACAAAATTTTGCGAACCATGTCAGGTATTATTCAGTACACCATTTTATTTTTTATCCCCTGCTGCTGATTGCGATTACCGCATCTGCTTTTGCATTTGCAAATCATCCGGAACAAAAGAAGATCTGGGGTGCGATAACGGTAATATTTTTTTTTATTGGCTGGACCTCTTTCATGCTGCGGCAACACTATGCGCTGGGAAATCAGGACCGTATCGTGCGCCTGGAGTTGCGGTTTCGTTATTATGTCCTCACTGGTAAAAGACTGGAGCCACTCGAATCAAACCTGTCTATCCGCCAAATGGCAGCCCTGCGTTTTGCTCCTGATGAAGAGTTGCCGGCAATGGTAGAGCGGGCAATAAAAGAAAATCTGAGTGCTCCGCAGATAAAAAAATCCATTGTTCACTGGCTACCAGATCACATGCGGGTTTAAAAATACCTGGCATAATAATTTAAATAATACTCGTCAGGGGTCCGGCAAATATTCCGGATTCCAATTTCAATATGGCATTACTTTCAAAGCATTTATTTATCAGGAGATCTTCTATTCCTTCCGGAGGAAAAGGCTTGTTTACCCGAAAGTTGATACGAAAAGGAACACGTATCATTGAGTATAAAGGAAAAGTTACAAGCTGGAAAGAAGTGAATCATCGTAAAGGGACCAATGGATATATTTATTTCATCAATAATAAACATGTACTGGACGCATTTACATATACAAAGGCCCTGGGCAGGTATGCCAATGATGCAAGGGGCATGGGTCGCAAGAAAGGACTGAAGAATAATGCAGCCTATGAGACCGTGGGTTTAAAGGTATACATTGACGCAACGAAAGATATTCCGGCCGGATCTGAAATTTTTGTAGGGTATGGAAAAGAATACTGGGACGTTATAAGACACAATAAAGGGATTGCGGATTCAATATGAAAACCGGTGCTTGTTCCGGGACGGAAGGGCCTTAAAAACCATTCAGGCCATATTCCCTGCTACACCGATGTGAGACATTCTCGGATTTTGAGCAGAAGCATTGATACCTGGTAAAGAATCCGGTTTCTTGCATTTTTTATTAAGTATTTCGGTTGAAAAATATTTTGATTTCATGAAATAATTTTTACTTTTATGGAAAGCAATATGTTGCTTTTCCCCGCGCTTCCCCTACAAGCATTATTCGGCTAATGTTTTAAATGGTCCTGCGATCTGTTGATCCATACCTATGAATTTATTTACATATGTACAAAACAGATCTAACGATGCAGTTAACAAGCAAGACCCCCGGCCTGGATGAAAAATTAGACGGACTACTTTCCCTATTGATGCATGAAATTGAAGATCAGCCCGCAATTCCGTTGGCTAGTTTTTATGATCGCTACGGCGAATTTTTTGGAGAAGAACTTACAAACCTGCAGGAAATCCTGTTTGATGACGGACTGGTAAGGTGTTTTGTGGGTCAAAACGGCCTGGAGCTGGAAATTACACATAAAGGCATCGGTTTTATGGCCAAGGGAGGCTATTCCAGTGAAATCCGTGAAGAGATGATTTGCCATGATGATGCCCTGCGTGCCCGGAAAAGAACCCAATTCTGGCACAACCTGGTAACTGCAGGTTTTATCATAGCCATCGCTATTTGTTTTTACCTTCGCCATAGACCTGAATGATTCTTTATTATGCAGCCGGACTATCCAAAAAAACCTTTCCCTGACAAAAGAGAACAATTTGTTTTCCTGCTGGAAATGCTTGCATCCGTTTCGCAAAACGCATAGCGTCAGCGTTCTTCTATCCCCGAAGTATCAGCAACGACAGTCAACGGGCCCACTTATCACATTTAGGAATTTTTTTTAATAAGGTTTTCTGCATCCAGAAACCTATACTGTACATTTGAATATGAAACGAATTTTTACTCTGGCAATCATTTTAATATTTGCCTATACTGCCCAGGCGCAGGGTACCACTCCTTATAACTGGACCTATTCGGCCAAAAAAGTATCCGACAATGTTTATGAACTTCACTTCCATGTTGACCTGAATAGCCCATGGCATACTTACTCGCAGTTCACTCCGGATGGCGGACCGGTTCCGACTAAATTTAGTTTTGCAAAAAATCCACTTTATACACTCGATGGGAATGTGAAAGAAAATGGCAGCCTGATTCAAAAACACGAGGCTGTTTTTGGCGTGGATGTAAAATATTTTAATAGTAAGGTGGATTTTGTGCAATTGGTAAAATTGAAAACCAAGGCTAAGACAAATTTTTCCGGATCGGTTGAATTTATGGTTTGCAATGATCAGCAATGCCTGCCTCCCGCAACCCAAAAATTTTCCATTGCATTGAACTGATATGAACAAAACTCTTGTTATTGGTGCATCCGGACAGATCGGTACGGAACTTACACTTGCACTCAGGCAGCAATTCGGCGGAGAGATGATCATAGCCGCGGATCTTAAAAGGGAAGCGGATCTTCTGAAAGGGACCGGGCCGTTTCTTCCTCTGGATATCATGGACAAGGAAATTCTTCGTGTGCAGGTTCGCCGTCATGAAGTAAAAACAATTTATTTATTGGTTGCGATGCTCTCTGCCGCAGGTGAAAAAAACCCGATGCTGGCATGGCATCTGAATATGCAAAGCCTTATCAACACACTGGAAGTCGCCAGGGAGGAAGGCGTTGAAAAAGTTTTCTGGCCAAGCAGTATTGCTGTTTTTGGTATGGATGCCCCAAAAGAAAACTGCCCTCAGGATGCTTATGCCGCCCCTTCTACTGTATATGGAATCAGTAAACTTTCGGGTGAACAATGGTGTCATTATTATTTTTACAGATATGGACTGGACGTACGCAGCATCCGCTATCCCGGACTGATCAGTTACAAAACATTACCAGGTGGTGGTACCACAGACTATGCAATTGAAATTTTTCATTCGGCCATCCGGGGAGAAACTTATTCCTGTTTTTTGCGTTCTGACAAACGATTGCCGATGATGTATATGGACGATGCTGTTCGAGCTACCATAGAACTGATGGAGGCGCCTGAATCGAAAATATCTGTCCGTACCGCCTACAATCTCGCCGGCATTAGTTTCACGCCAGCAGAAATTGCCCGCGAGATCAAAGGCCTAATACCTGGATTTAAAATCGAATACGAACCAGATTTCAGACAGAGCATCGCCGACTCCTGGCCCGAGTCTATTGATGACCATGTAGCCGCAAACGATTGGAGCTGGAAGCCTGCTTTTGACCTGAAAAATATGACGGAAGAAATGATAAAGCATATTAGTCCCGGACTGGCTGTTTCTACGCGGAGATAGCATTACCGACGACTGTTTAATGACGTCCTTCATTGACTGCGATGTTCCAAAAGAGATTCAATTTGCAACGGGTTCAAATCAAAAAACGATTACTTTTGCAGCCCGCTGGCGAGGTAGCTCAGCTGGTTAGAGCATCGGATTCATAACCCGAAGGTCGGCAGTTCAAGTCTGCTCCTCGCTACATGCTTAAAGACTCCAAATGGGGTCTTTTTTGTTTTTGGATGATTGATGCGAAGTAATTCGATATCAATTGCTTATTTTAGGATATCAACCCCCTTAAATGCCCCTTCCCAATAAATTTTCTTATCGGCACCGGGTAATGATCCTTTTGTATTTCCTGATTCTGATCACCTATCTGGACAGAATAACCATCTCGCTTGTCGGGGTTCGTATAAAAGCGGCATTTCATTTAAGCAATACCCAGTTTGGCTGGGTTCTTAGCGCTTTCGTCCTCGCATATGCTTTGTTTGAAATTCCTTCCGGAATCCTGGGCGATCGCATTGGTCAGCGAAAAGTTTTGCTCAGGATTGTGATATGGTGGTCCATCTTCACCGCGCTAACCGGTGCTGCAAACAGCCTCACCAGTTTGATTGCCGTCCGGTTTTTATTTGGCATGGGCGAGGCTGGCGCTTATCCGAATAGTTGCGGAGTAATTTCCCGTTGGGTTCCGAAAACGGAGACGTCCAGGGGTATGTCCTGGTTAGGCATGGGAGCTCCAACAGGTGCTGCCCTGGCACCGTTGATTGTTGTTCCCCTAGCCGCGGCTTATGGCTGGCGTGCGCCTTTTTATATAAATGGAATTTTGGGACTCGTTTGGGTATCGGTATGCTGGTTATGGTTTCGGAATCATCCCGGTGAAATGAAAGGCATATCACAGGAAGAGAGGGAATTAATTGTAAAGAATCGAAATTATACAAAACATGATCAGCCGTTTGCATGGAAACTGATATTAGCAAATCCGATGCTTTGGGCTCTGTTTCTCTCTTATTTCACCATTCAGTGGGCTAACTATTTTTTCAGCGCCTGGCTACCGACATACCTGCAGGAGGGAAAACATTTTTCTGAACACCAAATGAAAACAACCACCACCATCGTATTTTCAGTAGGTATCCTGGCTGCTTTATTGTTTGGGATTATCAGTGACCGATTGATAAAAATAAAAGGCAATTCATTCGCCCGTAAATCTGTGGCAGGCGTTTCATTTGGGGTTATGGTTATTGCCATTTTTTTATCTACCCAGGCCATGGGCCAGCTTCCGGTGACGATTAGTTTGGTCGTAGCGGATTTTTGCCTGGTGGTAATTGTATTAACCTGTTTTTCCACGTGCATTGATGTGGGCGGCGACCGGGTTTCTACAATTACCGGTCTTATGAACTTTATTGGTCAGTCAGGTTCGTTTCTGATGTCCATGATATTTGGGAAAATCGTGGACCTGACTCATAATTATGAAGCCCCCCAGTATTTAATGACTGCTTTACTAATTGTTGGAGGAATATGCTGGTTCGGGATAGACGCATCAAAAAAAATTATTGGAGAACCCGTTCTTTCGACAGTCATTCCGTCTACTGGAATGGTATAATCCGGCTTGATAAAAGGTCGATATTCTTTAGCGGTGTCAAATCCTGGAGGTTCCAGTTCAACCAAAAATGGGATGCTGTCCTTGTGAAGTATTGACATAACCTCGACAAACCTGTGATGGATGTCAGTTTCTCCCCGGTTTCTCCCCTTTGGATCCATCGGGGAAGCATTGGGATATCGGGCTCCCTGTGCCAGCCTAAGAGCCAAAGGCTTTTCCAAGCATCACTGTCTCTTCAACTTAGCTAATATGCCCTGAGGTATTAGGTTTTTCAACACATGTTGGTTAAGGAAATATGAATTAAAACTCAGAAAAAATTACAAAAAACCCGATTTACTGGGTGTTTTCAACATTTTTCTTAACAATTGTTTGCTTTTGTCTTAATCCAGCGGACATACTAGCCTTCTACTTTCGCCCCGAGAACTGTTAACGACATCCTAAAACTTCACTTATGAGCAAAAGAATGACCCTTTATGATTTTTGCAAGTCACTCCTTATGGGCGTATTGCTTTTCCCTGTATTCGCTTTAGCCGGAATAAACACACCCGGAGAAGTGAAAGATATTTCAGGACAGGTGCTCTCGCAAACGGACCAATCTCCAATCGCAGGCGCCACAGTTGTAATTAAAGGATCAAAAATTGGAACTTCCACAAGTATCGATGGAAAATTTTCAATCAAGGCAAAGGAAGGTGACGTGCTGGTTATTACCGGAATCGGGATTACAAAACAGGAAGTCACTGTTGGCGCGGAAAGCTATCTTTCGATTACTGTCGGCACAAACAGCAAGAACCTGAACGAGGTCGTGGTAACGGCAACAGGTATACGAAAAGAATCCAAACGGCTCGGTTATTCATTACAAACCGTGGATGCTTCCAAACTGACGCAAGCCAGGGAAGCCGATCCCATCAATGCTTTGAAGGGAAATGCAGCCGGACTGCAGGTCAATATTACTTCGGAAGTGGGTCATTCGCCTGATGTAATAATCAGAGGGGAGAACGCGCCTAAGGACAGACCCATGTTTGTGGTTGACGGAGTACCCCTGAGTTCTGATACGTATAACGTCAATTCAGATGATATTGATACTTATACCATTTTAAAAGGACCCAACGCAGCTGCATTGTATGGATTTCAGGGGAAGAATGGCGCCATTATTATCACGACAAAGAAAGGCGCAAGTGCAAAGGGTCACGTTGTGGTCACCTT
>Ga0080027_10000428_pt1 | contig 18270 bp, 14 predicted proteins | sample OrgsoiDNA2013046_FD_70962 | JGI IMG/M metagenome (GOLD analysis project Ga0080027, IMG submission 70962) | Permafrost soil microbial communities from the Arctic, to analyse light accelerated degradation of dissolved organic matter (DOM) -... | ecosystem: Environmental > Terrestrial > Soil >... | reverse complement strand
TGTTCTGCTGTTTGCCTGCTTAGTCTTTCCCAGCGATCGAAATAAGTTGCAAAGTCTGGTACCTGCAGCCGCGTATTGTATTGGTCATTTAACTGTTCCTGGTTATAATGTTTGTAGACATTCATGACAGTTCCAGTAATTCCGCCGCATCCGCCGTCTTTTCATCACTCTTTTGCAGGCAGCTAAAAACCAACCTGTAAAATTCAGGATGCGACTGCCAGGTTTTACCTGTAACCAGTCTCCCATCAATGATAGCCTCCTCAGGGGACACATAAATTCCCCCGCATGCTTCCACTTCAAATTTTACATGTTCATAACAGGCGATTTTTTTATGATCGACGAGACCCGCAGTGACCAGGATCTGCACGCCGTGACAAATAGCGAAAATATATTTATTCTCTTTCGAAAACTTTTTCACTATGCTGATGACTTCGGGGTCATTTCGCAGGTATTCCGGTGCTCGTCCACCCGGTATCAGCACAGCCTCATAATCATGTACATTGACATCAGCGAATGAAATGTCTGATTCAACAAGGTATCCCTTCCGTTCAACGTAAGTGTCCCATCCCGGCTCAAAATCGTGTATTACAAGATTTAACCTTCTGACGGCCGGAGCTGCTATCACGGGAATATATCCGGCCTCACGTAAGCGGTGAGAAGCAAAAAGGATTTCGAAGCTTTCACCGGCATCACCTGTTATCAGCAATATTTTTTTAGCCTTTTTCATGTGCGCTGTCGTTTTTTGATGTATTGTAAGTCTGTCATAAAGATAAATAAGAATTTATGTCGCGCTTTGGAATGGATATTAAAACCTATCAAATAGCTATACGCTACTAATTTATCCTCATCCAATTACCATTTAAACTGTTAAATGACCTCTCTTCCGATCGGAATTCAAATTTAAATTCTAAGATTGCATAACCGGATTATTTACTTCATCGATCCTCATTTGATTTTATGATCCAAAACTACCTGAAGTTCGCTTGGCAAAACTTGTTGAAACAATTTCCTTTCAAAATGAATAAATGCAGGTCTGTTGAAGCGAGAATTGGTTTGCCGATTTATGCGATTCTTCAGCTATTCATTTCAGGCGCGTTAGCACAGGGACAAATAAGTGGTAACATTAAAGGCAATTCAGAAATTTTGTTTTCGGCTACGATTCAGAATATTAGTCAGCATAAAGTAAACAGCTCCGACCTGGGAGGCAATTATAAGATTACGGCTAAGACAGGCGATAGTTTGGTATTTAGCCATCTGGGGTACGTCTCTGATACGATTGTAGTTAATAGTACTATGTTTAATGAACGCCTGCCCATTGAATTGAAAATAAAAATATCTTATTTGCAGAGTGTTGATGTAGATGAAATGGCAAAATATAGATTAGATTCATTGAGCAGACGGGAAGATTATGATTATATTTTTAAGAATAAAAATGCCAAGCCGTTGTGGGATAATAAATTATCGGGTGACGGAAGCGGAGTAAACTTCAGCCCTTTTGGTCATTGGTCTTCCAACGAGAAGCAAAAGAGGAAATTAAAGGAAAGGCTAGAAAGGGACGACAAAGAGGAGTTTATTTACTACAAATTTTCGCGTCGTGTTCCTAAACTGACTGGTCTGAGTGGTGATTCACTAATGGTGTTTATAAATAAATATAAACCCACCTATGATTATTGCATAACTGCAACCAGTCTGGATATGCTGTTGTATATAAATGACAAATTGATTCTGTTTAAAAAGAGAAAATCCAAATAACCTAACTAAACAAATCCACCGGATGCTGGGAGATAACCTAAGCAGCTCACAGATCAAAGATGAAGCAAGATCTCTCTATAAAAGATAAAAGTGAAAACAGCAAATTCTTAAAAGCATCAGCTTTCAAGAAGAATATTAAAAAGACTGAACCCCACAAACACGATAACTATTTTGAAATTATTTATTTATCGAAGGGAAGCGGGTTGCATTCCATCGACTATAACAAGTTTGAGATAGATCCGCCCATTGTTTTCTTTGTACGAAAAGAGCAGGTACATTGTTGGGAATTACTCACGGAGCCTGAAGGCTATGTATTGATCCTGAAAAAAGAATTTATAGACAGGAGCCTTGACAGCGAATTAAGATTATTATTAACCAAAGTAAGCAACCTTTCAAGTCTGCATCTAAGTAACAATGAAACTATAAGCCAACTATTTGAACTGATTACAAAAGAAAATGAATTAGCAAACGAAAACAATTTCCCCATACTTGAAGGGCTTTTGAAAGCACTATTGGCAAAAATTCTGGAGGTAGCAAAACCAGTAATCAACAAAGCAGAAGTCAAAGTAGATCTTTTCCAATCTTTCCGGGAATTAATAACCCAGAATGCTGAAATCAAAAATAATGTTGCTCACTTTGCAAGGCTTTTAAATACTACCCCGCAAAACCTAAATGCTACTTGCCGCAAGGCAGTCAATCAATCTGCGGCAAATGTGCTGGCAGAGTTTATTATCAGTGAAGCCAAACGCCTGTTAATTTATACTGACAATACTGTTTCTGAAGTCTCATTTTCCCTGAGTTTCAATGACCCATCCCATTTCGTAAAATATTTCAAGCGGTTTACAGGGCATACACCACAGGCATTTCGCAATCTTTAGCCAAATACCATACTATTTTCAAATATACCACCACGGGTTAGATTGTTGTACCAACTTTAGTATTTACAGATTTCGGTTTTCCTTTTCTTTCACTACCAGATCCGGGAGAATTATCATAAGCATAGTGACTAATGGATCGCAGAAAATTTATTAAGTCAGCGGGGTTTGCTTTGCCCGTCACCGGGCTGCTTCCCCTGGGTGCGACGGCATTTATCAGTTCGGGTCGACACGGGAGTAGATTACGAATACAAGAGCAGTCAGAACCTGAGGAAGTGGCAGATTATACCGTTCGCATCGGTACAGGATTGATAGAAGTCGGGCCGCAACATATTCTTTCCACAACCACCTATAATGGACAGTTCCCTGGGCCTCTGTTAAGATTTAAGGAAGGCAAACGGACGGTTGTCGATATTTACAACGATACGGACAGGCCCGAACAATTTCATTGGCATGGGCAGTTTGTACCGGTGGAAGTCGATGGCGCCGCGGAAGAAGGAACGCCCTATATACCAGCTCACGGGATGCGCCGGGAAGTCTTTGTACCGAAACCAGCCGGGCTGAGATTTTATCATAGTCATTTAGTCGCAGGCGCCGATTTGAGTGCGGGGCAATATAGCGGCCAGGTAGGGCCTGTGTATATTGAGCCTGCCATACCAAGGGCTCACCATGAACGGGAAGAGTTTATTGTGCTGAAAGAATTTGATCCCTACTTTATGCGGGGTGGAGATATGGCTATGGATTTCCTGGCGGGGCAAATGATTCCGGAATTGAAGGCCATGCAGGAAAAAACGGAAAAGATGGCTCCGGGAACACCGAAGGGATTTGAAGTGGGCTATAAAATTTTTACCGTCAACGGAAAGCAGCTGGGGCATGGGAAACCGATAGGTGTTAAATACGGTGAACACATTCTTTTTCATATCGTGAATGGCAGCGCTACGGAAATGCGGAGTCTGGCGCTACCGGGTCACAGATTTAAAGTCATAGAGCTGGACGGCAACCCGGTGCCCAATCCTACGGAAGTACCCGTACTATGGATTGGAACGGCTGAGCGCATTTCTGCAATTGTAGAAATGAAAACCCCGGGTGTATGGATTATGGGGGATCTGGCAGATGACGACCGGCGCAATGGAATGGGAATCGTTATCCGTTATGAAAATCACAAAGGCAAACCGCAATGGGCGACTCCAAAACCCTTCACCTGGGATTATACCTTATTCGGTAACCATCATATGAAGGCAGCTGAACCAGACGAGATTATTAAAATGACCTTTGCCAAACAGCAGGCGGCAGATAAAGGATTTAACCGATGGACAATCAACGGAGTGGCCTTCGATATGATGAATATGCTGCCGATGTTTCACTTAAAAGAAGGGAAACGATACCGTTTGCAAATGCGTAATGCATCGGATGATATTCACCCGATGCACATGCATCGCCATAGTTTTGAAATAACCAGGATTGCTGGCAAGCATACTTCTGGTATTATGAAAGATGTTGTGATGCTGGGTGGTTTTCAGGACATGGAAGTAGATTTTATTGCCAATAATCCGGGTCTGACGCTATTCCATTGTCATATGCAACTCCATATGGATTTTGGATTCATGGCGTTGTTCGACTATGTATAATCAGTGTCAAAATGTATAAATTTTTCCTGACAAAATCGTTTCCCACTCTGATGATCCGCTTAACGGTGGGACTCATTTTTTTATCCGAAGGCATCCAAAAATTTTTATATCCTGGGGACCTGGGTAGCGGCCGGTTTGCAAAACTTGGTATTAACCCTCCTGAATTCTGGGCGAACTTCACCGGCTCCTTCGAAATTGTTTGTTCCCTTCTGGTCATCATTGGATTGTTCACGCGACTTGCCGTTATACCGTTATTGATCATTATGATCGTTGCTTTTATCACTACAAAATGGCCAGAGTTTCTTGAGAAAGGATTTTGGCCGATGGCCCATGACGGAAGAACAGATTTTGCCATGACAATCCTTTTGATCTTCTTACTTATTTATGGAAGTGGCAATCATTCGGTTGATATAATCCGGAATGCAAAACGAGAAAACTAGTCTCAAAGAATTAGCAGGGTTATTCACCAGGCTGGGTCTGACTGCATTCGGCGGCCCTGCCGCACATATAGCCATGATGCAAAAAGAAGTGGTGGAAAAACGAATGTGGATGGACCACCAGCATTTTATGGATCTTATCGGTGCCACCAACTTAATCCCGGGTCCGAACAGTACAGAAATGGCTATCCATATAGGCCATGAAAGAGCAGGCTGGAGAGGTCTTGTAGTAGCAGGCTGCTGCTTTATCATACCCGCGGTACTGATTACAGGATGCATCGCCTGGTTATACCGGCTCTATGGACAACTACCGCTGGTCAGACCCTTTATTTATGGCGTCAAGCCAGCTATTATTGCAATCATATTATCAGCGGTTTTTCCATTGGCCAAAAAAGCTTTAAAAAATATCGAACTGGGAATTATCGGAGTGCTGGCGCTCATCGCTTCTCTTTCAGGAATGAATGAGATTGCTGTGATGTTCGGAGCCGGTTTTGTAATATTATTCCTGTACATAAGCCGAAGAAAAGCTGCGGATTTAAAAAATGATCTGCCGATCTTGTTCCTGAATATTCCCTTATTATCTCAGGAGAATGTGAAAATATTTTGGATTTTCCTGAAGATCGGCGCTATACTGTATGGAAGCGGATATGTATTGTTTGCCTTTTTGGACAGCGAACTGGTAACGAAAGGAATGCTCACCCGGACACAACTGGTTGACGCGATTGCAGTCGGACAGTTTACACCCGGACCGGTATTTTCATCCGTCACATTTATCGGCTGGCAAATGAATGGACCTTCGGGAGCCATATTTGCGACCATTGCCGTTTTTCTGCCATCCTTCGTTTTTGTAGCCATGTTAAATCCGTTGGTACCGAAGATGCGAAAATCCCGTTTATTCTCTGCTTTCCTGGATGGTGTTAATATTGCTTCCGTTGCCATCATCCTGACCGTCTGTATTAGTTTCAGTAGGGAAACCATCATGGACTGGCGTACGATCCTGATTGCCGTACTCAGTCTTATAATTACTTTCGGTTTTAGAAAAATCAATACAGTTTTTCTGATTATAGGCAGCGCTGCCCTGGGTTATGTGTTGCTGCTATTATAACAGAATCTCATGGGAATAGTAGGTGACATTAACATCTCCTGTTTTTGATATAAGGTAAAAAATGGTACTTTTGTGTAGGTACAGATGAAAAAAGTTTTGGCAACCATATTAGCCTTCGTTTATCTCTCCACTTCCATGGGAGCAACTATTCACCTGCATTATTGCATGGGAAAATTGGCATCCTGGGGCTTGATTGACCATGAGAGTAAGAAGTGCGCCAAATGCGGAATGGTTAAGAAAACTTCTTCTGCGCATTACATAGCAACCAAAATGGATTGCTGCAAGGATGAACACAAACTGATCAAAACCGATAAGGATCAAAAGCTTTTCTCTTCTGAATTCCTAAAATATAATAACCTTTCCCAGGCCATTTCGCTAATTGAACCTGCATTGCAAGGCGTCAAGGCCCTCTCTATTTCCATTGAACATCCAAGAACCAATGCACCGCCTTTATCAGGCAAACTTCCCTTATTTGTTCTTTACCGCAACTTCCGCCTCTGATTCATCTTCTTCGATTCATACCTGACATTCTGTTGGGTTAGTCGCCTGGTATCTCACCAGCGCTTAGCGTCAATTTCTATTTTCTTCTATTAAATTAATTTTTATGCAAACGCTAAAAACGTTTTTGTTCATTGCTATTGCAGTGACGAAATAGAAAATGCTGCCATTATCAGAGAAAATCGTAAATAAATATTCACTATAAAAAACAAAAAAATGAAAAAACTGATTATTCTTCTTTTTGTATTAACAGGCGCCACGTTCTCCTTTGCGCAAACTTCCAAGCCAAAAATGACGGACAGTAAGTCTGATACGACCGGGAAATATGTATATACCTGTCCCATGCACCCGGAAATTATAACAGATAAACCGGGAAAATGTCCTAAATGCGGAATGACACTGGTAAAAAAGAAGGTAGATAAAATATACACCTGCACTATGCATCCGGAAGTAATAAGTGACAAGCCAGGGAAATGTCCAAAGTGCGGAATGGAGCTGGTTGAAAAAAAGACGACAACTCCTATGAAAATGTAAAGATCAAAATCATCTCTATGGTTCAGAAGTTAATTGAGCTTTCTCTTCGTCACCGGTACATCGTGTTGCTTTTAACAGCCGGTCTTTTTATCTGGGGATTCTTTGCTGTCCGGCAAAATCCGATTGATGCCATTCCTGATCTTTCGGAGAACCAGGTGATCGTTTTCACGGAATGGATGGGACGTAGTCCCCAAACCATTGAAGACCAGGTTACCTACCCCCTGGTAAGCAATCTTCAGGGGATTCCGAAAGTAAAAAACATCCGGGGTACGTCTATGTTCGGGATGAGTTTTGTGTACATCATTTTTGATGATGATGCAGATGTCTACTGGGCCAGAACCAGGGTATTGGAAAGATTAAGTTACGCGCAGAGACTTCTCCCAACAGGCATTACACCCACCCTTGGACCCGATGGAACGGGGGTGGGTCATGTTTTTTGGTATACGCTCGAAGCCAAACAAATGGATCTGGGTGAACAACGGGCATTACAGGACTGGTACGTGAAGCTGGCATTGCAAACTGTTCAGGGTGTAGCAGAGGTTGCTTCCTTCGGTGGCTTTGAAAAGCAATATCAACTCGTGATTGATCCCGTCAAATTGCAGTATTACAATATCTCCATGATGGACGTAATGAATAAGGTCAAGGCTAATAATAATGATGTCGGCGGAAGAAAATTTGAAATGGGCGATATGGCCTATATCATACGTGGACTGGGATATGTAAAAAATAAGGAAGACCTCGAGTCCATAGCGGTTGGAAACAATAATGGAATTCCCGTCAGGGTAAAGGACATCGGCTCCGTACAAATGGGTGGAGATCTAAGGCTGGGAATTTTTGATGAAAACGGCGAAGGTGAAGTTGTTGGTGGAATCGTGGTCATGCGTTATGGAGAGAATGCCAGTGAGGTGATTGAAAATGTCAAAAAGAAAATGGCTGATGTCCAAAAAGGATTACCGGAAGGCGTAAAATTCAAAGTGGCGTATGACAGATCAGAACTCATCAAAGCATCTGTGAGCAATGTTAAAAGCAAACTGATCGAAGAAATGATCATCGTTTCGCTGATCGTGCTACTTTTTCTTTTGCACTGGCGAAGCGCCCTCAGCATAATAATTCAAATACCGATTACAATTGCGCTAAGCTTTATACTGTTGAATGCATTTGGACTGTCTTCAAATATCATGTCCCTGACTGGTATTGCCTTGGCCATCGGTGTAATCGTCGACAATGGAATCATCATGTCTGAAAATGCTTATCGGAATTTATCAGAAAGGCAAAATAACCCACCGGTTTAAAATTCCTTACCATGAATTTATTTAAGAAAGATCTAACCTATCAAAAGATTCCGGAGGCGGAAAGAATGGCCATTATTGAGCGGTCATGTAAGCAGGTTTCGCGTGGGGTATTCTTTTCAACGATTATCATCGTTGCTTCATTCCTGCCCGTCTTTTTGCTTACCGGACAGGAAGGCAAACTTTTTCATCCACTAGCTTACACCAAGAGTTTTATCCTGATCGTAGATGCCCTCCTTGTGATTACATTGGCTCCGGTACTGATTTCATTTTTTATGAAAGGAAGGTTCCGTCCGGAATCAGCCAATCCAGTAAACAGATTTCTGGAAAGAATTTATGAGCCGGTTATCAGGACCTGCATCAAATGGCGAAAAACAACGATTGGCATTAATATCATCGCCTTACTCGTTAGTATTCCATTATTGCTGAGCCTGGGTAGTGAATTCATGCCCGCACTCGATGAAGGATCGATTTTGTTTATGCCGGTTACATTGCCCGACGTCTCCAACGCAGAAGTGAAACGTTTGCTTCAGGTGCAGGACAAAATCATTAAATCGGTACCAGAAGTAGATAATGTGCTGGGTAAAGCCGGTCGTGCAAATACAGCTACCGATAATTCTCCCATCAGTATGATTGAAACTATCATCCTGTTAAAACCAAAATCAGACTGGCGCCCCGGGCTGACAAAAAATGATATCATTAATGAATTGAATTCCAAACTACAGATTCCGGGAACAACCAATGGGTGGACGCAGCCTATAATAAACCGGATCAATATGCTTTCCACCGGTATTCGGACTGATGTTGGAGTAAAAGTATATGGTCAAAACCTGGATTCAATCAATTCATTTGCCCAGCGAATAAGGGCTGCATTAACTGGTATTCCTGGTGTGAAGGATTTATATGTTGAACCCATTACAGGCGGCAAGTATCTGGATATAAAAATTAAGAGAGATGAAATCGGTCGATATGGCCTTACGATAGATGATGTGAATATCATCGTGGAGAGCGCACTGGGTGGTATGAAATTAACGACGACAGTAGAAGGCCGGCAACGATTTTCAGTGAATGCCCGTTTTGGACAGGATTACCGCAATAACCTGCAGGCTATAAAACGTCTTCAGGTTCAGACAATGAAATTTGGACCGATTCCATTGGAAGCTGTTGCAGATATCAGCATTTCAGAAGGGCCACCCATGATAAATTCTGAAAATGCATTACTCAGGGGAACTGTACTATTCAATGTCAGGGACCGGGATCTCGGTGGTACGGTACAGGAGGCTCAACTTAAACTGGATAACATGCTGACCAAATTGCCTAAAGGATATTTCCTGGAATGGAGCGGACAGTATGAAAATCTGATAAGAAGTGAAAAGACACTGAAATTAATTCTTCCTGTTGTCCTGCTGATTATTTTCCTCTGTATGTATATGGCCTTCCATTCAGCCAGGGAAGCATTTTTTAGTCTGATCTCTATACCCTTTGCATTAATCGGTGGTGCTTTCATGGTCTACTTCTGGGGAGTGAACCTTTCCGTTGCTGTCGCGGTTGGATTTATTGCATTGTTCGGACTCGCAGTTGAAACCGGGATCGTTATGGTGATCTATCTCAATGATGCTATGCAACAACTGGTAGCCAAAAAAGGAAACTCGCGTGAAACCATTACTTCAAAAGATTTACTGGAATCGGTTATTGCGGGTGCAGCCAAAAGATTAAGGCCGAAGCTGATGACGGTATCCGTTTCCCTGTTTGCCCTGATCCCGATACTCTGGAGCAGCGGAGTCGGCAGTGATGTAATGAAGCCCATCGTACTTCCGATGGTAGGTGGTGTATTGACTTCTGCTACTCATATCTTACTCGTGACTCCTCTTATATTTTTAATGACCAAGGAATACGAACTCAAAAAATTTGGAAAAATTGATGTCCTGGATTCAAAACACTAATACGATGAAAAAAGGAATTTTTATAGTACTACTTTTTATTCACCGCCCCACCTATTCTCAATCGATCCTGACGCTTGACAGTATCTTTTCCAGTGTTGCCTACAATAACCCGCAATTAAAAATGTACGATGCACAAATACGATCCCAGGATGCGGCCGCTGCAGGAGCAAGAAACTGGGAACCGCCACAACTAAGCACCGGATTCTGGATGACACCTTATGATCCGAATCTTTGGAAAAGACAAAGCAATGGTTCCACAGGCATGGGACAGTATATGGTTTCTGTTGAACAAATGTTCCCCAATGGGAAAAAACAGGAAACAGAAGAAAAATATATGCTCGCCATGTCTTCCGTAGTTAAGGAAAATAAAAATACCAGTTTAAATGAATTAAACGCTGCTGCTAAACAAAACTATTTTGAATGGGTGATCATTAAAAAGAAACTGGATATACTGGAGCAAGACCAAAAACTGCTTGATTTTATGATCAGAAATGCCGAACTCCGATATCAGAATAATCTGGGTAAGGTTGGCGCATATTATAAAGCAAAGGCCTCACTGGGAAATCTGGAAAATTCGCGCCTTCGGTTTGAAAATGAAATTGTCCAGAAAAGAATTATCCTCAATACACTTATGAACCGGGATAAAACGACCTGGTTTGATATAGATACAAGCTTTGAAATCAAAAATTATGATAGCTTAATCTTCGATAGTTCATCGCTTGTAAATAGCAGGAGTGACATCCGCGCCATTGATAAAGATATCCAACTTACCAGTCTACAAAAGGATGTTGAAAAATCAAAACTGAAGCCTGAATTCGGTGTCCGTTATGACAATATGTTTGGCTTTGGTGGATTTCCCCTGCAATATTCACTGATGGGTGTTGTAAAACTTCCCATGGCTAAATGGTCTTCAAGATCTTCAAAAGCGAATGTCATAAGTCTGGACTGGAAGGCTGAAGCGCTGAACCAACAAAGGCAAATGATGATCAACACGGCGACTGGAATGTCTTTCGGCCTGCAAACTGAAATTATTTCCAAACAGAAACAAATCAGAGTATTTGAGGGCAAAATTATTCCTGCTTTAAAAAGAAATTTTCAATCCCTTCTGCTGGCCTACGAACAGAATACGGAAGAATTATTTACACTTTATGATGCGTGGGAGACTTTAAACATCACACAGCTTGAATACCTGGACGAAATAAGACAACTTCTTCTGATGCAGGTGGAGCTGGAAAGAATAAGGGAAGTAAAATAAATATGATGAAAATGGCACTTCTGAAATATAATTTTTTAACTGGCATTCTACTTGTTTTCTTTTCTGCCTTTCTTTTCTCCTGTAATGCGGGAAAGAAAAAAGCAGCAGAACAAACAAAACCGAAGGAAGTCTGGACCTGTTCAATGCATCCTGAGGTGATTCGGGATGGGCCGGGTTCATGCCCGATTTGCGGAATGGACCTGATCAAAAAGGAAGAAAAAGCGGTGGCCTTAAAAGGTATTGAGTTAAGTGATTTGCTTCAGCCATCAGACCAGTTTGTTGTCTCCTCTATTCCGGTTGTAACTCTTCAAAACGAAAAAAAGTCCCTTCCGGTAGAAGTATTGGGATCTGTTAACTATGACAGCAGGCATATCAATATGATTTCTGCCCGGGTTTCGGGAAGAATTGAAAAACTATATGTTCGCTACCGCTACCAGCATATTCATAAAGGAGACAGGATTATGGATATCTACAGCCCCGAACTCGCAACCGCCCAACAGGAATTGCTATTTCTGATTAAAAACGATCCTGAAAATGAAAGACTAATCCGAACAGCAACACAAAAACTTCTGTTACTGGGAATGAGTGAGGATCAGTTGAACAAGGTTATTTCGTCGAACAAACCCTCAGCTACCATAACGATGTATAGTAACTATAGTGGTCATCTTCACGAAGCAGGCAATAGTATGCCGGTCATTACCAGAACGGTAGAAAAAACAGACGCCTCAGCTTCAATGGAGGAATTGCCTGTCAAAGAAGGCACCTATGTCCAGCAGGGACAGAATATATTCCAGCTTTTTAATACGGACAATGTGTGGGTACTCCTGAATATATTTCCGGAATCCCAGGCAATTGTAAAAGTCGGCGATCCGGTAAAGATCATCCCGGAAACAAATCCAACCATGAGCTTAAATGGGAAAATAGACTTTATAGAACCGGTTTACCGACCGGACAGCAAGACTTTAACTGCCAGGGTTTATTTGAAGAATTCGATGGGTACGATGTCAATTGGAAGCCAGGTTCGCGCCCGGATATTTACTGCAAAGGTATTAACCAGCTGGCTTCCTAAAGATGCGGTCCTTTTCCTGGGTGTGGATAAAGTTGTTTTCCTGAAGACAAGTGGTGGCTTTCTGGCGCATAAAGTTGTTACTGGACTTATTTACAAAGATCAGATTCAGATTGTCTCCGGATTGAATGAAACCGATTCTGTTGCGGCCAATGGACAGTTCCTGGCAGATAGTGAAAGCTTTATCAAAATAAAAAAATAATTATGAAATACATTTTGGCTGCTACCATGCTACTTATTTTGGGAGCATGTTCAACGAAGAAAAAGGATTCTGCTAAAGTTAGTGATACATATTATACATGTTCAATGCATCCGCAGATAGTAGAAGAGAAGCCAGGTAAATGCCCCATTTGCGGGATGACCTTAATTTCCGTTAAAAAGATCCAGGGTCAGTTTGACAATACAATTATGCTTAGTGATCAGCAGGTGCAGCTGGGTAATATCAGGGTGGATACTATTGGCGTAGGTAAAATTGGAAACAGCATTGTTTTAAATGCTACCCTTACTATAGATGAAACGAAAAGCACAGCAGTAAGTAGCCGGATGGCTGGCCGAATAGATAAATTGTATTTCAAGAATGCAGGCGACTATATTAAAAAGGGCGATAAGCTGTATGATTTATATAGTGAAACATTAAATAACGCCAAGCAGGAATATATTCTTGCCCTTGAAAAAGAAAGAGTTCTTGATCATTCCATTATCGATTTTAAACAACTGGTCGAAGCTGCAAAAAACAAATTATTATTATGGGGTATGAGTCCTGACCAGATTGCCATATTGGGCAAATCAAAACTGGCATCCCCACTAACCGCGTTTTATAGCCCTGCCAGTGGTACCATCACAACATTCGAAAGTCATGAAGGAGAATATATATCCGAGGGAGGTACCATACTGCGTTTATCCGATTTATCGCAATTGTGGGCAGAAGCCCAGGTATATACATCCCAACTCTCTGACATAGATACCAGAGGAACAGTTGTGGTTCAAATGCCTGACCTTGGAAAAGAAATCACAGGAAATATTGAGCTCGTCAATCCCGAAATTAATCCGGATACCAGAATTAATCTGGTTCGGGTAGCCATTTCAAATAAAAATGGAGAATTCAAACCGGGTATGCCGGCTTATGTCACTATTAAAAATCGGGAAAATAAAGCCTTGACTTTGCCTGCTGAGGCGCTAATTCGTAATGAGAAAAATTCAATTGTATGGCTGCAAACCGGAAAAAACACATACAAGTCGGTAATCGTCGAAACGGGGAAAGAAGGCAATGAACAGATTGAGATCCTTAAAGGACTTAAAGAAGGCGATATCGTTGTCACCAGCGGAGCATACCTGCTGAATAGTGAATATATATTTAAAAAGGGTACAACGCCTGATCACAAAATGACCCAGATGTAATCCCGTGATATAAAAAATGAGCAAACTACAACAGCAATAAATCATCAGATTATGGAACACATGCATCCCGATCATCCCGAAACAATGGACATGAAATCCCCAACCATGGGGCATGCCGGTCACGATCACCACGCCATGATGATTGCGGATTTCAAAAGGAGATTTTATATCGTCCTCATGCTTACCATTCCCATCATGCTGCTTTCGGAAACGATCCAGCACTGGTTGAATATTCATATTAAATTCCCGGGTTCAAACATCCTGATCCTGATATTGTCATCTGTAGTTTTCTTTTACGGAGGCTGGCCTTTTTTAAAAGGCTGGTGGGACGAAATGAAAACCTGGAAGCCAGGTATGATGACCCTGATCGGTTTTGCAATTACGGTATCCTATATATATAGCGTTGCCACGGTTCTGGGCCTTGAGGGAATGGATTTCTTTTGGGAGTTGGCGACGCTGATCCTCATTATGCTTTTAGGGCATTGGATTGAGATGAAATCCGTTGCCGGTGCTTCCCGGGAACTGGAGTTGTTGGTCAAATTAATGCCTGATGATGCTCATCTCATCCAAGGAGATATGATCATGGATGTCAAGACGGAAACCTTAAAAGCAAATGACGTTGTTCTAATAAAACCTGGGGAAAAGGTGGCAGCGGACGGAATGATCATAGATGGAGAAAGCTATCTGAATGAAAGTTTACTCACAGGTGAATCCAAACCGGTAGATAAGAAAAGAGGCGATAAGGTTATTGCGGGATCCATCAATGGAAATGGCGCCATTAAAGTTTCAGTATTACACGGGGTGAAAGATTCTTATTTATCCCAGGTCATTAAACTGGTTCATGATGCGGAACAATCCAAATCGAAAACACAGCTTTTAGCTGATACTGCAGCCAGATGGCTTACGCTGATTGCGCTCGTTACGGGTGCGGCGACTTTCCTGGTCTGGTATCTTTCGGGAAAAGGCCTGTCGTTTTCCATTGAAAGAATGGTTACGGTTATTGTCATTTGTTGCCCTCATGCATTGGGCCTGGCTGTTCCTTTGGTGGTAGCCAAATCAACTGCCTTGTCTGCAAAACATGGGTTACTCATTAAAAACAGAACGTCATTTGAAAACGCAAGAAAAATCACAACGCTTGTATTTGATAAAACCGGTACCCTCACTCTGGGTAAGTTTGCTGTTTCTAAAATTGTTGTCTTCCAAAAGGAACTGAGCGAAAATGAATTCATGAGAATGATCGCTGCATTGGAACAAAATTCTGAACATCCGATTGCTACGGGAATTATGCAAAAAGCGAAGGATCTTTCGATCAGCATTCCACCTGTTGAAAACTTTAAAGCCATTACCGGGCAAGGGGTAGAAGCCACCGTTGAAGGCAACGCCGTGAAGGCGGTGAGTCCTGGTTACTTAAAGAAAGAAAAAATAAATGGCCCGTCAAACCTTACTCCTAATGCTGGTGAAACCATCATATTTGCCATAATAAATAATTTGGTTGCTGGTTATATATGTCTGGCTGATTCCATTAGACCTGAGTCGATTGAAGCTATTCAGATGCTTCATGATAATCATATCAAATCTGTTTTATTGACAGGAGATAACAATGCGGTTGCGGAAACTGTCAGCAAAACACTCAATATGGACAGCTATTTTGCTGAAGTGTTGCCACAGCAGAAACTGGAAAAAATAAAGGAACTGCAAAGTAAAGGAGAATTTGTAGCCATGACAGGCGATGGAGTGAATGATGCGCCTGCACTCGCGCAGGCAGATATTGGCATTGCAGTTGGTTCGGGTTCCGATATTGCGGCCGAAACGGCTGGTATTATCCTGGTGAACAGTAATCCAAAAGACATTGTCAGCCTGATTTTGTTCGGTAAGGCTACTTATAGAAAAATGATGCAAAATCTCGCCTGGGCAACGGGATATAATATTATTGCCTTACCACTCGCTGCAGGTATACTTTACAACTATGGAATATTATTGAGCCCGGCTGCGGGGGCAGCATTGATGAGCATTAGCACCATTGTTGTAGCCATCAATGCCAGTTTGTTGAAAATTAAATAATATTCAAAGTAATATCGTTGATAGCTTAAATAATTAAATTCCGGACCCGCCAGTTCGGAAAAATTGAACACTCATTGTATCAGGATCGCACAATCTCCGGCAATAACAATCTGTTAAAAGATTGAAAAGCAATATGATAAAGGTCTGGCATCTTCTTAGTTGTCAAACGGGTTGAGTCATCAACTGCAAATCCGGCAACGGGTTTAAGAACTGATCAAAAATCATATTTTATGATGAAGTATTATTCCAAAATTGCCTGGCGAAATTTAGTAAAGAATAAGATCTACTCTGTCATCAATATTACGGGCCTGGCTACCGGCATGGCCGTTGCCATGATCATCGGGTTGTGGTTACACGATGAAACATCCGCCAACAAACAATTTAAAAATTACGAAACGCTTTACCAGGTGATGATGCACCAGACTTTTGACGGCGTGCGTTACACACAACAGGCGCTGCCTTTTCCCATAGGTGATGAACTGAAAAATAAATATCCTGATCTCAAAGGCGTGGCTATGTGCGATTGGGGGCAAACGCACTCATTGATCTATGGCGAGAAAAAAATAAGCAAATTCGGACATTTTATAGGTGCAGACGCCATCAAAATGTTTTCGATAAAAATTATTGACGGCGATAAAGATCCTTTGCATGAACCCTATTCCATTGTGCTGACAAGCGAAACGGCCAAGACACTTTTTGGAAATGAAAATCCACTTGGCAAAATGGTGAAGATGGATAACCAGACTAATTTGAAAGTGACCGCCGTGGTAGAGAAGCAACCTAAAAACAGTTCTCTTGCTTTCGATTATTTAATGCCTTTTCAGGTGCAGGAGGCATTGTACAGTTGGATCAAGGCGTATCATAAGACGAACTGGGGGAACAATTCGTGGCAGACATATGTGCAGTTAAATGACAAAGCGAATCTCGCATCCGTAAACAGCAGGTTAAAAAATGTGGTCATTTCCCATTTCACAGATGAAAACACACTGAAACATATCAAACCTGAAGTGTTTATTCATCCGATGGCAAAATGGAGGTTGTACGGTGATTTTGAAAATGGAAAAAATACCGGCGGCTTTATAAAATATGTGCGGATGTTTGGCATTCTGGGTCTTGTTGTGTTACTGATTGCCTGCATCAATTTCATGAACCTTAGCACGGCGCGCTCAGAAAAAAGAGCAAAGGAAGTAGGTGTAAGGAAGGCGGTTGGTTCGGGAAGAAAGCAACTCATCAGCCAGTTTTTAAATGAATCGATATTGATTGCCGCATGCTCATTTATACTGGCACTGGGAATCGTGATTCTGGCACTGCCGTATTTCAACAAACTGACTGACAAAGACATGAGCCTGCAATTTGCGAATCCCTTGTTTTGGCTGATCATGATCTCGTTTACCATCGTCACAGGTTTACTCGCCGGCAGTTATCCGGCCTTTTATCTTTCATCATTTAATCCGGTTAGAGTGTTGAAAGGAAACCTGAAGGCTGGCCAGAGCAGTTCATTGCCGAGAAAGATATTGGTTGTGCTGCAATTTGCGAGCTCCGTTGTACTCATGATCGGAACGATTATTATTAACCAGCAAATTCAGTTTGGAAAAAACAGGCCTATTGGTTTTAATAATAAGGGATTGATATCGGTATTTTGGTCTGACGATATCAGCAAGCATTTTGATGCCATTCGACAGGAATTGTTGAGTACAGGCGCTGTCGCTTCAGTTTGCAAAAGCAATTCACCGCCATCGCAGATTTACAGTAACAACAATGGCTGGGAATGGAAAGGCAGCCAGCCGGTTGATAAATCATCCGTGTTCTCTACAATTGCCACTTCTTACGACTATACAAATACCCTCGGAATCAAACTGCTGTCCGGAAGGGATTTTTCGAGGGATTTTGCAGATTCAAATGGCGTGATTTTGAACCAGGCTGCGGTGAAACGAATGAATCTTCAAAATCCGGTGGGGGCAAGCCTGAAGTGGAATGATAAACCAATGACCGTAATTGGAGTGGTACCCGACATCCAAATGGAATCTCCTTATCGAGCCATTTCTCCTCTTACGATTATATACAGCCCAGGCTGGGTGGGTTTTCTTGATATGCGCTTAAACCCGAATATGTCGGCATCAAAAGCGATTGCATTGATTAAACCCATTTTTGACCGTTACAATCCTTCTTTTCCTTTTGAATATCAATTTGCGGATGAAGAGTACGCGAAAAAATTCAATTATGAAGAACTGGTAGGAAACCTTGCCGGTATCACTGCAGTATTGGCCATTTTTATATCATGCCTCGGGCTTTTTGGTTTGGCTTCCTTCACGGCAGAACAAAGGGTAAAAGAAATTGGTGTCAGAAAAGTGCTTGGCGCAAGCGTGCTGAATTTATGGAAACTGCTTTCAAAAGATTTTGTGATCCTTGTTTTGATTTCATGCGCCATT
>Ga0080027_10000425_pt1 | contig 18281 bp, 17 predicted proteins | sample OrgsoiDNA2013046_FD_70962 | JGI IMG/M metagenome (GOLD analysis project Ga0080027, IMG submission 70962) | Permafrost soil microbial communities from the Arctic, to analyse light accelerated degradation of dissolved organic matter (DOM) -... | ecosystem: Environmental > Terrestrial > Soil >... | reverse complement strand
CCATCCTGAAGTGGATATAGTTTGTATTTCACTTCCAAACAATCTGCACGAAGCCGCCGTACTGCTTTGCTGCAAATATAAAAAAGCAGTCATGACAACCAAACCTCTTGGTAGAAATGCAGTGGAAGCAAGACGCATGCTTGAAGCTGTCGAGAAAACAGGCGTTTTTAATGGTTATCTGGAAGACCTGGTTTATACCCCGAAATTTTTGAAGGCATTTGAAAGTGTAAAAAATGGGGCTCTTGGAAGAATACTCTGGGCAAAATCCAGAGAAACACATCCGGGTCCGCATAGTGACTGGTTTTGGGACCTTGAACAGGCCGGAGGCGGATGTATTCTTGATCTGGGATGTCATTGCGTGGAAATTGCCAGAAGTTTTATCGGGAAGGATATTAAACCCATGGAAGTGATGTGTTGGGCTGATACGCAGGTGAAACCCATTGAAGCGGAGGATCATGCAATCGGACTGGTGAAATATGAAAATGGTGCGATCGGACAGTTTGAAGTGAGCTGGACCTTCCGTGGAGGTTTGGATCTCAGGGATGAAGTGATGGGCACTGAAGGAACCATCTGGATCAATAATTTTTTAAGAACCGGTTTGGAAATGTTTACGACGGGCAAAGGCGGTGATTATATTTCTGAAAAATCAGAATCTAACACAGGCTGGTTATTTCCTGTTGGGGATGAATTGAATGACCTGGGCTATAATCATATGTTCACCGATATGTTCAATGCTTTGGAAAATAACTTCGCCCCTAAAGAAACTTTTTACGACGGATATGTGGTGAATGCCATTTTGGATGCTGCATATAAATCGTCGAAAACAAAATTATGGGAGAATGTCCAACTGGAAATCTGGAGAGGGCGCCCGGGTGCAGGTAAGGACAGTCACCTGATAGATTATGATACAGATCATTATCTTGTAAAGGAAGAAATGACCCACTATGGCGCGAAAAAAGTGATTATTAAAAATAAACTGACAGGTAAGTTTAGTGAGAAAATTATCAATGCTTAGTGTTACGGATTGCCTGACTACACGGGTCAGCGGCCAATCAAATATTTCTTATCATCTGTAATACCCTTCCAATGGTCTGTCCGGAATGGAACTGCCGGGAAACCTTCATTATTGAAAAGATTGGCTTCTCCCGCATCGTCTGCCCAGGCAAAATGTACAGCGATGGGTAAAGGCACTTCATCTGCATAAGCAATCACTTTATTATCTTTTATAAATGCCTTCGCATAATAAAAATGTTGGTCTGTTCCTGCAATCTCAAAGCCTTTGATATAACCATATTTGTCTTTAACCATTAGGCCGGTTCCTGTCTGCTTAAAATGAAGGATCATTTTATTTCCTTCCACTTCAAAAGATTCAAACACGGGGCCACTATAAACCATGGGGATACTATATACATTGTTCAGCGCAATCGCAGCGAGTCGTTTCCCAACATCCTGTTTATTTTTAGGATGAATATCTTTTGATTCGCCAATATCCGTGATAACAGCCATACCCGTATTCGGCAGGCTCAAAGTGGAAGTTTGGGCATCACGTAATTCAGCCCATGTACTTCCATGCTGACTATCACCATTTGCAGCATTAAAGCTTGCAAGTTGTACAAAATAAAAAGGAAAATTTCCTTCACCCCACTTTTGACGCCAGTCTGTAATCATTAATGGAAATGCAGTGCGATATTGAAACGCACGATCCGCATTGGCTTCTCCCTGATACCATAAAGCCCCTCTTATGCCATATGGAATCAGGGGTTGGATCATTGCATTATACAGAAGACAGGGATAATCGTTTGGTCCGATACCCTGACTGGTTCCAGTCGATTTTGCAATTCTGAAGGACCAGCCATCACCCAGGAAAACAGTTCCCGTGTTTGCCTTAAGTTGTATCATGGTTGAATCGCCATAAAACCCTCCGCCGCCGCCCGTATCTTCCACCCTTACCGCGATTATGTTTTTTCCTGGTTTAAAAACCCCTGCGGGAACATTGTATTGCCTGTTTTCATTGTATGACTGGGTTGATCCGACAAGTATTCCATTCACATAGGTTTCATCAAAATCATCAATCGTTCCAAGTGATAAAACGACAGATTTTTCTACAGCTTTCGCATCAAGCGTAATTTCCTTTCTATACCAGACAATGCCATCCAGATCTGCCAGGCCCAGGGATTGGCTCTCCCATGTATTTGCCACACTGATTTTCGGCCATGCCTGACTGTTATAGTCTGGGTTTTTCCATTGATTTTCAGATAAGGTGTCGGTAATATTTTTCTGAAGCAGAAGGATTGATTTAGCGAGTGCTGCCTGCTTTTCTTTGGAGACCAGTGAAAGATCTTTATCCTGTTTCGTTTCGATCATGGATTTAAATTCCGCGCTATTTTCAAATGCCCCCCGACTTGTCCAGGTTTCAACCATGGTGCCTCCCCAGCTTGAATTAATCAACCCAACGGCTACATGCAAACGCTTTACCATTTCTCTGGCGAAAAAATATCCCACAGCCGTAAAATTTCCTGCTGTTGTATTCGAACAAACATCCCATTTAGCAGGAGAAATATCATACAGCGGAACATCACTTACCCGAAGTGGAATTTTTATTTGCCTGATTTCAGGGTAAACGGCTTCATTGATTTCCTTTAAAGCGTTTCGAACACCCCTTAACTGGAATTCCATATTTGACTGCCCGGAACAGATCCATACTTCGCCTAACATCACATCCTCGTAGGATACGGTTGTTTTGCCCTGGATATTTAATGTATAGGGTCCTCCGGCCGGTTGCGGATCAAGGTTGATCCGCCATTTCCCGCTGGCGTCGGCTTTTGTTTCTTTTACCTCTTGATTGATGCGAACAATAATTTTTTCTTTAGGTGCCGACCAACCCCAGATGGGAACAATCTGATCACGCTGCAAAACCATGTGATCTCCAAATATACCTGGCATTTTTACCTGAGCTTGTACAGTAAAGGATATAAGCATGGCTGCCAGGAGGGTTAATTTTAATTTCATATGTCGTAAAATTCTTAAGTTTCTAAATTTAATTCAAGTTTAAGTCGCTGATGATGCCATCAATTCTTGACTGAAGTAATTTGTCTGTTTCATCGAATACAGATTTGTCTGAAATTTTTTCATGTACACTGAAGTAGAATTTTATTTTTGGCTCTGTTCCCGAAGGGCGCGCAGAAATTTTACTGCCATCTTCAAGAATAAACTGAAGTACGTTGCTGGCGGGCAGATGAATTACCCAGCTTTCACCGGTAATTAAATTTTTACCCAGGCTCGTTTGATAATCCAGCAATTGAAATACAGCAGATCCATTAATCCTTGTTGGAGGCTGATTGCGATAAACCGACATCATATCGGCAATCTGTTTCTGACCGTCCATTCCCTTCTTGGTAATGGAAATCAAAGATTCTTTAAAAAAACCAAATTTCAGGTAGAGGTCGATCAGTTTCTCGTACAATGATTTTCCTTTATTTTTTTCATAGGCAGCCATTTCGCATAGAATGGCCACGGCGCTAACTGCGTCTTTATCCCGAAGTTTCGATCCGATCATCAAACCATAACTTTCTTCCCCGCCAATAACATAGTTTTCGATTTTTTCTTTTTCTTTAATTAATTCTGCGATCCATTTAAATCCTGTAAGCGTATTATAGCATTTGATCTGACTTTGTTTGGCAATTTCATCGATCATATCCGTCGTAACGATCGTTTTTACAACCATATCATTGGGCTGGGCGATACCTTTTTCTTTTCTTGCTTCGATCATGTAGTTAAAAGCCAGCACGGCCGTTTGATTTCCATTTAGGAGAATCCATTCACCCTTATCATTTTTTACTCCAATTCCGACACGATCAGCATCCGGATCCGTTCCCAACAGAATATCGGCATCAATTTCCCGGGCTTTTTTCAAACCCAGGCTCATGGTCTCTTTTTCTTCAGGATTCGGGAAGGCAACGGTAGGAAAATTTCCATCAGGTGTTGACTGCTCGTCTACCACATGCACATTGCTGAAGCCAAATCTCTGCAGTGTATCCGGAACCAGTTTTATTCCTGTTCCGTGAATAGGTGTATAAACAATACAAAGGTTATGCTGCTGCTCAATAATTTCCGGGTAGACGGATAAATTTTTTACCATACTGATGTAAGCCTCATCCATTTCCTTTCCCACAATGGTAATGTGTACCTCACCTCCTGTCCATTTCACTTCATCAACAGAAGCTATTTTTTCAACTTCAATAATCACATTGTTATCATGGGGAGGAACCAATTGCCCGCCATCATTCCAATAAGCTTTATAGCCATTGTATTCTTTGGGATTATGAGATGCCGTGCATACAACACCTCCCTGACAACCCAGGTAGCGGATGGTAAAACTGAGTTCGGGGGTAGGTCGTAAGGACTGAAAAAGAAAAACCTTGATACCATTGGCAGCAAAAACCTTGGCTGCCGTTTCAGCATAAAAACGACTATTATTTCTGCTGTCGTGTGCAATGGCTACTTTGACGTTCAGATTAGGAAAAGATTTTTTCAGGTAATTCGAATAACCCTGGGTAGCCATACCAATCGTATATTTATTGATCCGGTTGGTTCCTACACCCATGATTCCCCTTATGCCGCCCGTTCCAAATGCGAGGTTTTGATAGAAACAATCCATTAGTTCATCCGGGTTCTCTTTCATGAGCCGGTTGATTTCTGATTTCGTTTCCTCATCATAGTTCCCATTTAACCAACTATTCACTTTCGTCAGAATCACAGCATCCATAAAACTTACTTTAAATTTGAACGGAAGTTATTGATTTTTATATAAAATGATATTTCATTTACTATTAAACTGAATATTTGCGGACGCGAGATTTTTTTACTTATCGCAAGCTTAAGGGAACCGATTACTCCCGTATACTCATGATTATTTTATTATCTGTATCCACATTATCCAGCCTTGCCCAGCAGGACTTTCTCCCACCCAGTAATGTATACAGGCAGGATAGGTTAAGGACCGTCATAATTACTGAGGCGGCCAGTGGACTAGCCATCTCAGCAGGACTCTATTTTTTATGGTATCGTAAACATCCGAACAGTCATTTTCATTTTTTTAATGATAATGGAGAATGGCTTCAGATGGACAAAATCGGCCATGCAACGACTGCCTATAATATTGGTTCTATTCAGTATGATCTCATGCGCTGGTGCGGGGTAGATAACAATACTTCAATCATGGTAGGCGGATTAACTGCGGTCGGTTATATGACAGTTATAGAAATTTTTGACGGGTTTTCTTCCAAATGGGGATTTTCCAATGGCGATATGATTGCAAATATTTTTGGAGCCGCCCTTTTTGCTGCCCAGCAAAAAGGCTGGAATCAGCAAAGGATTCTAATGAAATGGTCCTTTCACGGATCCCCATATGCCCAATATTACCCTGCGGAACTGGGAGATAATTGGATTTCCCGCATGTTAAAGGATTATAATGGCCAAACATACTGGCTGTCTTTAAATATCGCTTCTTTTCTTCCGGGAAAAAGCGGATTTCCTTACTGGCTGAATATCAGTGCGGGTTATGGAGCGGAAGGAATGATTGGTGCAAGAACGAATCCCCAGATCATCAATGGAAAACAAATTCCGGATTTCCCCCGTTATCGTAAATTTTTCCTTGCACCTGATGCAGACTTATTCAGGATCCCCACCAGTTCCCAGCCATTCAATGCTTTTACTTACCTGACCAGGTTTTCAAAAATACCCGCTCCGACGCTGGAATGGAGTAAAATAAAGGGATTTAAATTTCACCCTATTTACTATTAACACAGCCGATTACGCTCGGGGATCGCGGTAAATTCACAAAAATTCAATACTTTTGAATGGTCATCGATCGGTTACCCTGCCCTATTATCGCCGAAACCATGAGCACCTATTTACTGCTTCGAAACAATAAAGAAACAGGCCCGTTTACTGTAGAGGAGATCAAACAGATGTCCTTAAAACCGTACGATCTTCTCTGGGCGGTTGGAAAAAGTGCTGCGTGGAGGTATCCGGGTGAAATCAATGAACTGAAAACCTTCGCACCTCCGATTCCTGAGAAACCCAATGAACGGGTCAATAATAATCCAAAATCAGAAAGCCCTGTTCAGGAACCGGGTTTAAAAAGTAAAGAAAGTCCCACCGTTTTAGAAACGAATGCCGGCAATGCCCAATCCGTTTATGTAAATCATCCCGCTGCTGAAAGAAAGACTTCATCTATCCCGGCATCAGATCATTTTCCAAATGAAACATTACCCTACGCAAACAGTATTGAACCTTCTTTTAGCTACGGACAATTAAATTCAAAACCTTCAAGGGCTGTGCGATTATCCAGCAAGGTAATCTGGGTAAGCACAATTCTTTTGTTGTTTGGAACGGGAATTCTAACCGGACTATTCATTTCAGATCGTAGAAATTTTTTCTCATCTTACCAGCATAAATCCCAAGAGGAGAAAATTTCTGCCCAATCCCAGTCCATAGGAAATAAAAAAAACAGTAACATCGAATCCGCTTCTGAAATATTGAAACCTGTAATGGATTCCGTATCGGATATTCAGGTTAAACCTGTTTACGGAAATGCTACTTTAACCGGTGGCAGAAAAAAATTAAAATCAGGAGCATTAAAAAAAGACAGTATCCTAAAACAGACAACTGCGATATCCCCTATCAATCTGTATGACAGTGCACTGAAACAAAAGGCTCCGAATGATAATGAAGCCCTTTACAAGAAAATGAAAGCCCATCCGGAGAATTATATCAATCTGGTAACCGGAAAATATTCTGTGGGAATTTTTGGCGGTATCTCCAGTGTGCCTATTACAGTGACGAATAATTCACCAGTCAGACTGGATATGGTTATCGTATCCATTGATTATATCCAAAGCAATGGGAAGATCTTTAAAACGGAAAATTTAACTTATTACGACCTTGAGCCGGGAGAGTCTGTCACTGAAAAAACAACCAAAAGCTCCAGGGGTGTAAAAATCACGCAACACCTTTCAATGGTCAATTCCCGCCAGCTCGACCTCACTTACTCCAATTAATAAATAGATAACTAGGATTTATTAAATAATTCATTCCGAATTCAGTCATTGGCATAGTAGTTGAAAACCATGGATACTATCCATCCTTTGCAAATTCCGCTTAAAAAAGAATGATCTTTTTTAAGTTTTTCTCAAAGCTTTAATAAGAATACAGATGCGCAGGGGATTTTTGGAACTTTCTCTTATAATCATAGCGGTCATTGGAATTCATGCTGAAAGATTTTTGCATAATGGCTCTATAGTTGGTAGAATATTCTCTTCAAGTCCTTCTCCCACTGTTATAGCTGTTCGCGGAAAAGATTCGGTCAGGGTAATAAGCAATGACGGACGTTTTGGAATGGAACTTCAGCCTGGTGCTTGGAAACTGATATTTGCCTCGAACAATATAAATGGCGCACCGACAGAAAAAAATGTACATGTTTTTGAAGGCAAACGTATTAACCTGGGGGATATCAGGCTAACAGAATAATTTTAAGGGCCGTCAGGCAGAAATGGCTTTTACAAAATGGAATTTGCCTGAAATGTTTTATCATTGAAGATGAAAAACATTGTTCTGTTCGGTGCCGGCAAATCCGCAACCTGCCTCATCGATTACCTGGTAAACATTTGTACTAAAAAAAATTGGAGCTTATTCATTGGAGACGCGGATATGGATTCACTGAATAAGAAATTACCTGTTTCACCTGCTGTCCATCCTGTAAAAGTTAATGTTGAAAACCACGCTGAAAGAATTTCACTGATTCAAAAGGCAGACCTGGTCATCTCTCTCCTTCCTCCTGCCCTGCATATTTTCATTGCACGTGACTGCCTTATTCATTCCAGAAACCTGCTGACCGCTTCTTATGTCGATGATGAAATCAGATTGCTTTCAAATGAAATCAAAGCCAAAAAATTGATCTTCCTGTGTGAAATGGGACTTGATCCGGGCATTGATCATATGAGTGCAATGCAACTGATTCACCGGATCAAAGATGAAGGGGGCTTAATCAGCAGCTTTAGATCTCATACGGGGGGGCTGGTTGCTCCGGAGAGCGATGATAACCCATGGCATTATAAAATAAGCTGGAATCCTTCAAATGTGGTAAGGGCAGGGTCAGCAGGTGCTGTTTATAAGGAAAACAATAGAATAATAAACCTGGATTATCAATCTTTGTTTGAACATACGGGAGAAGTCGAAATAAAACCCCTTGGAAATTTCTCATACTATCCCAACCGTGATTCCCTCGCTTATATTCCTGTGTATGGATTGGAAAAGGCGCATACTTTTATCAGGACGACCTTAAGACATCCGGTTTATTGCAATGGCTGGAAGAATCTGGTTTCAGCAAAGCTTACACTTGAAAAAACAATTCCTTCTTCTGATAAAACATTTGCAGACTGGAGTGCTCCGCTATTGCCATTTATTGATGATGACAATAAGTATTTATATACAAGTCTGGGATTATTTGAAAATCAGCTTTTACCAGACGGGATCCGGAACTCTTCAAAAATTTTGCAATATATACTTGAAAAAAAATGGATGATGCAGCCATATGATAAAGACATGATCCTGATGATGCACGAATTTGAGTATCGCATTGGCGTTCAAAATAAGAAACTTAAAAGTAGTTTAATTGTAAAAGGAGAAAATGCCTTAAAGACCGCAATGGCAAAGACAGTCGGACTTCCTTTGGGCATTGCGGCGAAATTAATTCTCGAAAATAAAATGTCTCTATTTGGATTGCAGATCCCCACAATTAAGGAAATATATGAACCTGTGTTAGAAGAACTCGCCAGGGAGGGAATCTGTTTTAAGGAAATGGCTAATTGACTTCGAGGTGCTGGGTATAAATTGTTTTATATTCAAGATCCCGGAAAATCAGAATATATAATCCCCGGCGCAGATATAACAGATAATAACCTTTCCCTGTGGAAAAATAAGTCTGATCGGCAGGTACTGCATGACCGGGAACAGATCCAATGGATTCAAACTGGTAATAGGCCTGAACCAGGAATAAATTCCTACTGTTGGGCTTAACATATACGGGTTGTCTTCTATTGGAAAGAGCCAGCCAGGTTGGTCTGGAATCACGGTAATTTGTTTTTGGATGAACTACAGTCAGGTCGTACAATGTAGTACCAGTAATATTAACAGGCTCATCATTCAATAAAGGGATACTTGGACCAGTAACCGGATATTTTTCCAGATATTTTTCATAAAAAGCTTTCCCGAAAGAAAAATTACTTTCTTCGCACATGTCTGTCTGATCAATGGTAAGCGGATCAATGCCGGTCATTCTTTTAAAAGCCATTCCCATGGGTATAAAATCGGGTGATGTGCTTTTCTCAGCAATATGTCCGTATCCGGCATAAACAAATATTCTTGCATCAGAATCCCTTTTTAAGATTTCAGCGATATGCATTGCCTGAATTGAATCTCTTTCAGTAGGGGTATGCTCTGCGGCCTGCGGATCTTCATAGGCTACCAATTTAAAACCCAGATCTATTGCCTGTCTGATGAGTTCACCAGCTACAGGTTCAGTGGGATAATGACCTGTTTTATTTGTAACTTTTGAAAGCTCCTGGTCTGCCTGGGGATTGAGCATTTCCATAGCCAGATAACGAAATCCCCGTTTATATAAGTTATCCAGTAATGAATAAGCAAATGCGCGGTGGAGTGGTTTATTATAAGCTTCATTTAGCATGATCACCCGATAATTCGGGGCAATAAAACTTATAAATCTTTCTGCATCTGTGTTTTTAATATCTTTTAGTTGCTGAATACTTTTCCCGATCTGCCTAAGTTCCACTTCTGTTGGTTTTGTGCTATCAGACATCCTCTGATATTCAAGTGCGCCCGCATAGTCACCCGTAAATGAAGTGGCCTGACTAAGCTGATCATAGTATCCGGATTGCCCATACAGATGAAGGAATTTATTTTCAGTTCCCAGCAATTGATACAGCGGATAGAGATAGTGAATATTATTAGCAGGCTGGTACCTCAGGATATTCAGGCTGGAATCAAAAATGGACGATTTTACTTTAGTTACAAAATGCTGTAAACTGATCAGGGAAGGATTAGGTGCAGGCGGGGAATCCATTTGTGCCTGTGAAAAACAGCAAAATGAAAATAAAAGAAAAAGAAATAAAAAATAAATCCTGGTTTTCATTATGGCGTTTCTATACCTCCCATACGCATAATAATCTGCCATTCTTTCTCCGTTACCGGCTGAACGGATAATCTGCCGATTCGCACAAGTGCCATCTTTTCAAGGCTTTTTTCTTTTTTGATCTGCTCCAGCCGAACTGTTTGTGGAAGTTTTTTAAATGGTTTCACTTCTATTGCAAACCAGGCGGGATCCGTAGTACCCGGCTCAGGAAATGCTTCTTTGGCTACGGTTGCAATGCCTACTATTTCCATGCCTTTATTACTATGATAAAATAAAACCGGATCTCCTTTTTTCATTGCTTTAAGATGAATCCTTGCTGCATAACTGCGAATTCCATCCCAGCAGGTCTGTTTGTCTTTTACTAACTGGTCCCAGCTGTAGACTTCGGGTTCTGATTTAATTAGCCAGTAAGACATTTTATAGTTCAATTATAAATGATCAATTTTCAACCGCCTTTGCGCTCAAAGATAAGATTTAGGTATTAAGACAAATTGCAAAACAACGAAGGCTTTGTTAATGTAAATATTTAAAAAATAAATCCAAATGAACCCGCTATAACGTAACTGTAGTCGTTGCGACATTGCACATTAAAACAATAAGAAACGAGTATGAAACAGTTAAAATTTTTATTTCTCAGCCTGTCAGCATTCATGATTACCAGCATCAGCTTTGCACAGAAGCCGGTGAAAGTGGGGGGAGCAGAAATGTATCCATCTAAAAACATTATCCAGAACGCTGTAAATTCTAAGGACCACACGACACTGGTTGCTGCAGTAAAAGCAGCCGGACTGGTTGAAACGCTTGAAGGTCCGGGTCCGTTTACCGTATTTGCACCGACCAATGAAGCCTTTAATATGTTGCCCGCAGGAACCGTTGAAACCCTCTTAAAACCTGAAAACAAGGGTACTTTAACATCCATACTGACCTATCATGTGGTATCTGGTAAGCTGGATTCAAAAACCCTTGCTGCTAAGATCATGGAAGGTCACGGAACAGTACAATTAACCACTGTACAGGGAGGATATATCTGGGTCATGATGCAGGGGGATAAAATAATGATTAAGGATGAAAAAGGCGGAATGGCGATGGTTACAATCAAAGATGTTTACCAGAGCAATGGTGTGATCATGGTTATCGATCATGTGTTGATGCCTAAATAAAGGTTTATGAAGCATCCTTCCATATAGAAATTACGTATAAATGATATAGCCGATTCGGCTGAAGTTTTGCGACAGGTTGTTTTAAGGTCACCACCTGCTTGCCTTCGTGGTATGGCGGGTGGTTTTTTTTACCATCCGCTTGCCAGTACATCAGCAATATGAAGCGTTTTCATGGGCAGGTTTTTATAACGGATATATCCGTCCAGGTGCATCAGGCAGGAAAGGTCTGTGGATATCATATATGTAGCGCCTGTTTTTAAAGCATGATTCACTTTTTGATCAGCCATCGCAAGCGAAATGGATTCGAATTTTACGGCAAAACTTCCCCCAAAGCCACAACAGGTTTCAACATCTTCCATCTCGACAAGTTCCAGACCTTGAACCTGCGCTAACAGACTACGCGGTTCAGTCTTAATTTTACATTCTCTTAAAGCTGCACAGGAATCATGATAAGTGGCTTTTCCGGGAAGACTGGCAAGTTTGTTTTCGTAATGAAGCACATTTACCAGGAAATCAGAAAATTCAAATAACCTTTTACCGGTATTTTTTACTTCTTTTTTGTAGGAGGAATCAACAAATAATTCCGGATAATAATTCTTCACAAATCCTGTGCATGAGGCGCTGGGGGAAACGATATAATCTGATCCCGGAAAATCCTGCAGGAACTTAATACAAACAGATTTTGCATCATCCCTGAAGCCTGCATTAAATGCAGGCTGACCACAACAGGTCTGTTCCGCATTATATTGTACCGTGCATCCTGCTTTTTCCAGTACCCGGATCATATTGAAAGCGGTTTCCGGATAAAGCTGGTCAACAAAGCAGGGTATGAAGAGTTGGATATTCAGTTTACTGATTTATTTTGGAAGTGACCTTGAAAATGAAATCATTTTAATTGAAGCCTCAGCAGCTTCCTCACCTTTATGTCCATGGATCCCACCAATTCTTTCAATGGCCTGATCCGGATGATCAACGGTTAAAACACCAAAAATTATAGGTACAGGAAGCTTTAGATTTAAACTGGAAATGCCGTCCGTTACCGCCCTGCAAACATATTCAAAATGTGGTGTATCTCCCCTGATCACACATCCGAGTGCTATAAAAGCATCGGGTTTGTTTTTTTTTGATTCTGACCAGATTTTATTTATAGCAAAAGGAATTTCAACTGCTCCCGGAACAATGAAATCTTTAAAAGAAATTTTATTTGCGGACAGTATTTTTTTGCAACCTGCAAATAATTCATCTACGATTTGCGCATTCCATTCGGTTCTGACCACAACAACGGAAGCACCTTTTAATGCAGGGGTTGAAGCTTTTGTTTTACCGGTTGAAGACATACTGCCTTATTTTACAACACCAAGCCTGGCCAGGTATCGATCAATATCAAAACCGCGTGGTGAAGCGGGATATTTATCTTTTATCAGTTGGTACATCGAAATGGCATCCTGGTCCTTGCCCATACTTTCATATAAATACCCGGCCCTGAAAAGATATTCCGGGGAAATGATCTCATCCTGTTCAAATAAAGTGCCCGCCTTTTTATATTCCTCAACGGCTTCAGTCTTATTATTCAATTCTGAATAGGCGTCTCCCAAAAGTCCATAAGCTTTTGCCTGAACCTGGATGGCAGGCGTTTTAAATTCTTTCAGGTATTTTACGGCATTATTGAAATCTCCCAGTTTTAAATAGCAACTGCCTGCATAAAATGAAGCAAGGTTTGCGGCCTTGGTACCACCATACCTGGAAATGATTTTCAAAAAACCTGCATTTACATTGTCTCCATGCAGAGCAAGACCAACGGAATCGATTCTGAAATAATCTTCTGCCCGGAACATGGCTTCCGTTGCCTGTTTTTCTTTGGGATCCAGGATGAATTGTTTATAAGCAAAAAAACCTAAAACAAGGATCAGGATCAGGGACAGGGCAATGCTGGCTTTTTTGCCATAACGGTCATAGAAATGCTTCCATTTGTCTGCCGGTGAAATCTCGCGGTCTAAATGTTCTGGATGTTTAATGTCGCTCATGTGTGTGAATTATGAAACAGTCTGTTTCTTCTAGTCTTTAATGAATGGATAATGCTTATCGATGTAAATGTCTTTATAAACCTCATCATCATCCGGAATCGGTGATTCTTCGGCAAATTTTACTGAAGCATTTACTGTATCAGCCACCCGTTTGATGATTACGTCGAGGTCTGCCTGGGATGCGTATTTTTTAGAAAGAATGGTATCCGCCACCTGGAGAATCGGATCCCGTTGTTTATATTCTTCCACTTCTTCTTTTGTTCTGTATTTCTGTGGATCGGAAATGGAATGACCCTTGTACCTGTAGGTTTTAATTTCAAGTAAAGTGGGTCCACCACCCTCTCTTGCCCTTTTAATAGCCCTGGATACACCCTCGTGTACCGCTTCTGCACTCATGCCGTCGATAGAATCAGCCGGCATTTCATAAGAATCTGCGAGTTTGTAAATGTCCACTACATTGGAAGTTCTTTCCACGGAAGTACCCATCGCATAATTGTTGTTTTCACAGATAAATACAACGGGGAGTTTCCATAACATAGCCAGGTTAAAAATCTCATGCAGCATACCCTGACGGGCAGCGCCATCGCCAAAAAAAGTAAGTACAGCGTTATCCGTTCCTTTGTATTTTTCTGCAAAAGCCAAACCGGCCCCGGTCCCTATCTGCGCACCTACAATACCATGACCTCCAAAAAATTTTACATCCACTCCGAAAAAGTGCATGCTGCCTCCTTTGCCTTTGGCTGCACCGGTGGATTTACCATAGAGTTCTGCCATACAGGCATTTGCACTCACACCTTTGGACAATGCAAGACCGTGATCCCTGTATCCGGTAATAAACGGATCATCGGGACGGCTTGCCGTCATACATCCGGCTGCGATGGCTTCCTGACCAATATAAGCATGAAAAAATCCGCGGATTTTTCCATCCATCTTATACTTTTCTTCAGCCATCTGTTCAAATTGCCTGATCAACTGCATAAGCTCGTACCAGTACAAATAGGTTTCTTTAGAAAACTTGGTAGCCACTTGCTTAAATTTGATTTAAACCCGCCGGGATCGGCTAAGGAGGGGCAAAGATAAGGGGTAAAGGTGAATTTTCTACCTGATCCAGAGAGTTTTGCATGCTGTTTTTTACCTTTCCAAACCCTTAACAATTAATATTTTCCATGAAAAAGCTGCTGTTTGCCTCAATGGTATTTCTGGGTTCCTGTAAATCCACAGATATGATCAACCGGTTTGCAAAATCTGCAGCCAATGCGACTGCAGAGATTGGAAGCGCCACATTTCATTTTGAAGACTTATACAAGCTATACAATCCGGAAACGCTGAAATATTACAGCTCGGATACACTTGCTCTTCGTCCCTCTCCTTTAAAACCGCAAAAAGATGTCATGGGCCCGGCCGGACCAATTTCTGAGAAAGAATTTTTATTACCCAGGTCCAATGAATACAAAAAAGCAGATAGCCTGGTTGAAATTATCAACCAAACGCTGGTTAATTATTTTTCTTTATTGGAATCTGTTTCTGATAAAAAATTACTCGCCTATAATGCGCGGGACTTAATTCAGGCACTCTCAGGTATACAGCAAAATGAAATATCCGGATTTTCCTTAAGTGAAGAAAAAATAAATGCAGTTAAGGGAATATTGAATACCATACTGAATGAGCCAATAAAATGGTATCGGTATAAAACACTGATTCGGACCATGCAAAAAGCGGATTCTGTCATTTCCCGGATTATTTTTACCTATTCTTTTATCCTGGATACGGCACTGACAGGTGAAATTGAACAGGCAAAGCAAAACTATTATTCCTTCGGATATGCACCCATATATAACCACGCCCAAAACTCAGTGGAAAAATTCTATGTGAATCAATTGTATGACCAGGTTGATCTTTCATTATTAAATGAAAAAATAAAAATGCATAAATCCGTTTTGGCATTGCAAACAATTCGAAAAGGCCATTCCCAACTTGCATTTGGAAAACAGGATTCAGATTTCAAAGAAACCGAAGCAATGATTGCCCGGGATATCATTTTAGTTAACGGGCTCATTTCTGAGATTATTCAACTCATCAAATAAAGTTCATCATGGCAGATATTTTAAATCCCAGGCAATTGATTCAGCTGGCACAGAGTTTAACCCGTTTTCAAATGGCCATTACGGATTTCGAAATCCGTCAGTATGCGGCGCTAAATGATGCCCAGAAAATGGAATTGGAAGAGACGCTTACCGTATTGGCAACGGCTGCCGGGAGACTATATGCTTATTCAGTTCAGCTTGCCTTTGAAGAAGCTGAAGAGCAGCTGCTCCAAATCAGGGCTGCTGCTGAAGGGCTGAATAAATTTTTAAAGACAGCCCGGAAAATACAGGAAGTATTGGATATCGTTGAATCCGTGGCTTCCCTTGCGGATGCAATTATCAGTCATGACCTGGAAGGAATTACAATGGGAATAGATCAGGTGATCCAGATGGTAGGTAATAACTAAATTACATCTCCGATAATCCGGACCAACATGCTGTCTCTGCGAAATATCACTTTAACACAATACAAGAATTATCTTGGGGATACCTATTCCTTCGACAAGCGTATTATAGGAATTCATGGTAATAATGGGGTAGGAAAAACAAACCTGCTCGACGCGATTTACTATCTGAGTTTTACACGCAGCTATTTTTATAAGTCGGATATGCAAAATGTACATCACGGAAAATCTGGTTTCCGGATCGAGGGTAATTTTGAAGACGATGGTAAGAATCAAAATGTGGTTTGCATATTGCGTGAAACAGGAAAAAAAGAGGTATTACTCAATGATGAAATTTATCAGCGGCTGTCGGGACATATCGGTCGCTTTCCTTCTGTGATTATTACCCCTGATGATGCACGCATTATTACTGAAGGCAGTGATGAGCGCAGAAGATATACGGATGCATTGCTTTGTCAGCTGGATCTTCAATACCTGCAGCATCTGATAGAATATAATCGGCTGCTTCAGCAACGGAATCAGCTTTTGAGATCATTGGCTGAAAGAATTTCTACAGAACATAGTCTGCTTGATGTATATGATGCGCAAATGCTCAGACCAGGCACCTATATTTTTGTGAAACGTCAGCATTTTTTTCGTGAAATGCTTCCTGCAATAAAATCTATTTATCAATATATTTCGGGGTCGGATGATGACCTGCAATTATATTATCAAAGTGATTTGCTGGAAACCAGTTATGCTGAACTTCTTCATAAATCCCGTGATAAGGATATGATTTTACAGCGGACCCATGCCGGTATACACCGCGATGATATTGATATCCGGTTAAAAAATCAGCCATTTAAAAATATTGCTTCACAGGGACAAAGAAAAAGCCTCTTGTTTGCGATGAAGCTGGCAGAATATGATATGTTGAAAACGATCAAAGGTTTTGCGCCAATTATTTTGCTGGATGATGTTTTTGAGAAACTCGATGCCGGTCGGATGCATCAGTTGCTTGAACGGGTTTGTGCGCCTGGTAACGGGCAGCTGTTTATCACAGATACGCATAAGGAACGCATCTGCGGTCATCTCGATAATTTGGCTGTAGATTACGATCTGATATGTTTAAAGCCTTAGCCTTTTGACTTAACTTCGATGTATGGGCGAATATTCGATGGCAGAAGCGATGAGGCAATTCCTTAAACAAAGCAAATTAAAAGGTCATGTGCTTGAACTCCAGATTTCGGATCTATGGGAGCAGATCATGGGAAAAACAATTGCCAGGTATACTGACAAAATTGAAATTCATGGCCATACTTTGTATATACAAACGACTGTAGCGCCTTTAAAGCAGGAATTATTATATAAAAAGGATCAGATCAGATTGCGTGTAAATGAAGCATTGGGAGAAAATCTGATCAAGGAAGTCGTAATCAGGTAATCCGGGGATCAATCCACCGGTAAAGCCAGTCTGCAAGCATATTGATAAGGATAAAGATAAAGGCGGTCACTAAAATGGAACCCATGACCACTGGGAAATCAAGTTTCGTTAAAGCGTCCACAGTAATTTTTCCGATTCCCTTCCATCCGAAAATATATTCGACAAAAAAAGCTCCTGCAAGCAGTTCGGCAAACCATCCCGTTATTGCGGTGATCACCGGATTTAATGCGTTGCGCAAAGCATGGTGCCAGATGACCTGCCAGCGGGACAGCCCTTTTGCGTAGGCTGTACGGATATAATCCTGGCTTAGGATATCGAGCATGGATCCTCTGGTGAGTTGTGCGATGATGGCCATTGGACGGATACCCAGTGTGATTGCCGGAAGAATCGCATTTTTAAGCTGCCATTGTTTCCCCAGATAAGGGTCTGTATCAAATAAACTTCCGGTCATCTGCAAACCTGTATAACGGTTCAGCAGGAATCCAAAAATATAAGCGATTACGATACTCATAAAAAAAGAAGGTGCTGAAATGCCGAGGACACTTGTAAATATTGCAGTCGTATCCATCCAGGTATCTTTTTTCACAGCTGCTAAAATGCCCATGGCCATTCCGCAAATGGTAGCGATAAACATGGCAAGGAATGCAAGCAGGATCGTTCCGGGTAGAGCATCCAAGAGCATGCTCCAGACTTCTTTTCCTGTTTGATAAGAACGACGCAGATAGGGAAATTTTATAACCAGTTTTGTTTTTCCGCCAAATCCCAGATAAGCAATTTTTTTTTCTTTCAGTGCCGGGTCTTTATAAATACTAAGCGGTGATACATCATTCAGATAATAAATAAACTGTTTCCATTTTGGCTGATCCAGATTTAATTCCTTTCGGATATTTGTCAGCGTGCCGGCGTCGGCTCTTTGTCCCAGAATAAGTCGTGCAGGATCTCCAAATCCCTGGAATAAAAAAAATACAATCACCAC
>Ga0080027_10000422_pt1 | contig 18303 bp, 21 predicted proteins | sample OrgsoiDNA2013046_FD_70962 | JGI IMG/M metagenome (GOLD analysis project Ga0080027, IMG submission 70962) | Permafrost soil microbial communities from the Arctic, to analyse light accelerated degradation of dissolved organic matter (DOM) -... | ecosystem: Environmental > Terrestrial > Soil >... | reverse complement strand
CCGCCCCGTCAACTCGCGGAGCGGTTGTTGATCCAGATCGAGGCGTGTGCTGGTTCAACGGCTCGGCCGACGACGTCGAGCAGATCTGTTCGCACCGCGTCGAGGTCGACGGCCTCTCGCAGCCGCGCCGAGAATGCGGCGACGGTGGCGTCGGCGTCGTAGCGCGCGCGGTTGAACCGTCGATCGACCAGGCGCTGCACGCGGATGCGGACCGGGCTGAACAGGGCTGCGGCCGCTAGCGTCGAAGCGGCGACTGCGATTGGTGACGAGAACGACATCACGTTGGTTGTCAGCACCACGATGCCGACATAGACACCGACCAGGAGCCCGGTGACGACCGCGTACGACAGGGTGCGGCTGATCAATCGGTCGATGTCGTACAGCCGATATTTGAGGATCGCTACCCCGATGCTCAGCGGCAAACATGCCACCGCGATCGGGGCAAGCGCGCTGATCAGCCGCCCGGCCGGCGATGCGCTGGAGCTTTCCGTCAAGAGCGGAACGACGCCGATCACGAACATCGTGGCGCCGGCCATGCCCCATTTGAATTGCAGGCGCCGGTCACCGGTGGAACTGCGGTAAGTCGCGACTTGGCGGCCGATCGCCGCAACCGAACTGACCGCGAGCACCGGAAAGAAGACGATCTGGACGACTCCCCACCACGCCCAGTCGCCCGCCGGATGGTTGATGGTCGTCAGGTTGCCGCTGGCGTCGACCACGATCTTGTGCAGCAAGATCGTGTCCGTCGCAATCCCATACGCACCGACCATCCACACCGCAGACAGAGCCAGAAAGGCCACCACCGATCTGCGCCACCAGACTGACGGCAGCGTCGCGTCCGGAAAAAACACGATCGCCAGCCCGAGCAAGATGACCGCTGGTGCCCACGACGGCTGAAGTTGGGCGGCGAGTGGTCCCAGCGGCAACCGGCCCGGGTGCACGCGGTAATCGATGGCCGCGTACGCCGACATGTCCGTGTTCAGCACGAGGCATACCGGAATGCCGATGAGGATCCAGCCCATCACATTGCGGGGCTGACGCACCGCAACGACAACGCCGACGCTGCCGAACGTCGCGAACGCGACCAGGAGACCAACGTCGCTCGCCGTGCTCGACTGATGAGCCGCCCTTGTCAGCGGAACACTCGCCACGACCAGCGCAAGAAGCACCAGGCCGCCAGCCCAGGCAAGCGCGCGTTTCACCATCGCCGCATCCCTCGCTGCAAGCCAGTCGGAACCCAGGTGCTCACCTGGCACGCTAGGGGATTGACGTTCCGACATCGTTACGGACAGCGGATACACCGCGGTGCATGGGACCGGCGACCAGACATACTCAACTCGGCACGACCGAACGACCGTCTTCGCGGAATGGTCGAACGCGCGTCATCGCGGCAAGACAGCATGTTTCGAGGGGTGCCTTTGCCGCTCTGTAGCACATGCGCTACCATGGTGCCATGACGACGACCGGGTTGCGTGAGCTCCGCCAACAGGCCAGCGAGTTGGTCCGACAGGCCGAAGCGGGAGCCACCGTGACGATTACCGTCAGCGGGCGCGAAGTCGCCGAGCTAGGCCCGGTACGCCGGCACCGATGGCGGCAGGGAGCCGACGTGCGGGAGGTCTTCCGCGGGCCGGCTGATCCTGACTGGCGAACCGATCGCAACGGCGTCGACCAGAGCGTGGCCGACCCGTTCACCCGATGAGGATCCTGCTCGATACCAGCGTGCTGCTAGGTCCCGATCCCGGACCGGTCGAGGGCGAAATCGCGATCAGCGCGGTCTCGTTAGCCGAGTTGCACTTCGGGGTGCTAGTCGCCCGCTCCGATGCGATAAGGGCGGAACGGCTGCGACGCCTCGCCGTCATCGAACGCACATTCGACGCACTCCCCGTCGATGAAGTCGTGGCACGCGAATACGGCCGACTGGCCGCAGCAGTCGTCGCTGCCGGACGCAAACCACGAGCACGGATGGCCGACCTGCTCATCGCCGCGACCGCCCTCGCACACGACGCCACACTGTGGACCCGCAACCCTGCCGATCTAGTAGGGCTAGCCGAGGTCGTGCGAGTGCAAACTCCGCCACCTGCATAGCGACCGAACCACTCCCACCACGTGAACGGGCGCGCGAGAAGTGACCACACCCAATCGCGTCGAACGGCGGTGCCAACACCCACGCTGTCGGCGGCAGTTCAGTGCGTTTCAAGGGGCCCGGTGACAACCAAAAGCCGCAAGTCTCCTAGGAAACGCTTGACCTTCGAGTGGGGTCGAAGCTTTACCGTCATGGTCATGACCACGATGCGGATCGCCGAAGTCGCTGAGCGCACTGGTGTGCCGGCCACGACGTTGCGCTATTACGAAGAAATCGGGCTGCTCACACCGGCTGGCCGAAGCGGCAACGGCTACCGGGAGTACGCCGACCGGGACCTAGAACGGCTCGCGTTCATCACCCGGGCCAAGCAGCTGGACCTCAGCCTGGAGGAGCTACGCGCGCTGGTCGATGTCTGGGACGACGACTGCGGCCAAGTTCATCACCGGATGACCGCGATGATCGCCAGCAGGGTAGCGCAGACCCAAGCTCGGATCATCGACCTCGTCGAGCTGACCTGCCAGCTGCAAGCCGCGGCCGCCCGCCTTGCCAGCACGCCCATCTCTGAAGGGGCCTGCGGCGACGACTGCGCATGCATGGCCACCCCAACAGCCGGCACGGAACTCTTGCCTAACCCGATCAGCAGCGACCCAGCCGGGAACGAGTCGATCCCCGTCGCGTGCAGTCTCGACCCCGACCCGGCTCATGACCGGATCGGCGACTGGCAGAAACTGATCGCCAAAGCAACCTCCCGGCAGGCGGTCGGCGACGGTGTCGCGCTCAGCTTCGAGCACGATGTCGCATTGACGACCGAGATTGCCAAGCTCGCCGCCGAAGAGTTCCAGTGTTGCAACTTCTTCAGGTTCAACATCGCCATCGACGGGTCCGGCGTCCGCTTAGAGGTCGGCGCGCCCACCGAAGCGCGCGACATCATCACCTCGATCTTCGGCTCACCCGGCTAGCACCCGACGTCGCGCATGCCGTGTTCGACGCCGGTCTGTGCAGGTCATCGCGCCATATGAGGGCGTTCTCGTAGGAGCCACTACCCGGTGCGTTTTCGTGGAACGATTCGGTTGTGCGGCCACGTCCAAGCCTTGTGCCAGCAGTATCGAGAGCCGCCGCCTGCCTGCTCGCAGCACTCGCGGTGGGCGGGTGCGCGAGCAGCGCCAGCCGTTTGCTCGATGACCCAAGCAGTTCAAGCTCGACGCCTGGGCATGGCTCACTCACCGATGGGCAGTTCAACGTCGCGGTTGCTATCGCCCGAGCAGAGGTGGCTAAGGACAGCACCACTTCGTTAACCAGTGCGACAGCCACGGTCGGCCCAGGCACCGTGACGGACGCGAACGATGGCCCACCCTGCACGTCCGGCACGCTGCTTCACATCAAACTGATCGGCACGTTCAACATCGCCGTCGGTGGTGCCCCGACGGACAGCGCGCCCTCGGCCAGCGTGGCGTCGGACAGCGCGCCGTTGGGCGGCCTGCCGACAGACGGCAGCAGCTATTCAGTCACTGCCGTCCTGATCACCGCAGATCCCGCATCAGGCAAGGCTTGCTTGCTCGGCGTGCAGATCGCCCCAGCAACGCCCGATCCCGGCGCGACGCTGCTGTTCACTCATTGACACCGCCCGCAGCGGCTCCGCCTCCTGGGCACGACAAGAACGCGCGTCAAAGCGGCAGAGTCGGATGTTCCATTGCTGAGCAAGGCGCTCACATGCACTCGATACCCGCCCAGCCATGGAACCTGCTAAGCGAGTCCGGCGACCCGTAACGCTTCGGCCAGGTCAACGCAGGCACGTAGCGCGACGATTTGGCCGTCCTTAAAGCTAAACACCTCGTAATTACGATCGTCGGACTTGGGACCGCGGATCTGATCGAGACCTGGGATGTGAATGACGGCGACGACGTCGCTGCCGTGAACCCGGACTTCCTCGATGCTGGCCTTGAGGCCCCGGTCCGACTGCCGACGAAGCGCTCGTCGCATCTCCACAAGGCCATGGCAGACCTGCGGGGCGGGATTCTCGACGCTGGGATCGAGATAGGTCCACTCGAGCTCCGGTGAGAAAACGGCAAGCAGTGCTTCGATATCGCCACTGGTGTAGGCGGCACACGCCGCGCGTATCGCGGCTTCGTCCGCGTCGGTCGCCATGACACGATCATGCTCCCTCGCCACGATCGGGCACTGCACGCTCATGGGCACGACGGACGACAATGTCAGCGGCAGATGCGCGCGTTTGCGGAGGCGGTGAAGACGCCTAGTCGACAACCCCTAGCCGGACCCATCGTTTGCGGAAGCACGTACGTGAATGTGGTAGACCGCCGGGGCACCCGGACCGTCGAAGCCGATCGTAAGCAGCACCCGTCCATGCGCACGTTGGTATCCGCATTCGCCCGTCGGTGCCCAGCCTGGTTCGGCTTCCACCATGTGTCGGGCGGCCGTGCACGCGGCCTCCTGACTCGGGATCGGGAGCCGCCATGAACGGTCTGCTGTCGGGAAGCCGCCGCCTACGGATAGTTGAGGAGGCCCAAGCGGGGTACCGCCAGGCGGAGCCGCAAGAGCTCCAGCGCCCGCACCAAAGCTGGGCCTAGATGCCGGCGCGCCTGCGACTCGTGAAAGCCGAGCACGCCGAGCACGACGGCCGCTGCCGTCGAGATCGTCGAGATGACCGTTCGGGTGCGCCGGCTCCACCGCCGGAAGAGCAGCACAATGATCGTCGCGGAGGAGACCACCCACGCCCAGCCGTAGCCCGCGAAGACGGGCTTGGCGACCCACCTCGTGTAGTAGTCAGAATCACCGGTGTCGATGTTCATCGCCTGCTCAAGCGTCCGGTAGCAGAACGTAGCGGCCGTCAAACCAACAATCGTGGCAACCAGAACCCCCGGCCAGCGTTGGGCCGATCGACGCCTTACGCGCGCCGGCACTTCGTCGCCGACCTGCCCAAAGTCCACCATCGGAACTTAGCGGAGGGAGACCGACCCGACCCCCACCTAGGCTGACCGTGGGCTCGGCAAATCGAACGCGCGTCAATGCGGCGGATCCGGTTGATCCAGCGGTCGCGTGGAATGATCGCGCCGACCAGCACAGCCTAAAGGGGCTCGAATCCAATGCAGATGAAGCTAGAACTAATCCCACTCCCGGTCTCGGACGTGGACGGAGCCGTCGCCTTCTATACCGACAAGCTGGGCTTTACTAAAGACTTTGACGTGCAGCCCAGCGACGGGGTCCGGGTCGTGCAGTTCACATCAGAGGGCTCGGGTTGTTCGATCGGTATTGGGACCGGGCTGGATGTGTACGCGGGACAGCCCGGCAGCGTTAGAGGCTTGCATCTGGTTGTGGAGGACATCACCGAGGCGCGCGCCGAGCTTGTCCGCCGAGGGGTCGAGGTCGGCGAAATCCACGACTTCGGCGGCGGCGTGAGAGGAGCCAACTTCGCCGATCCTGACGGCAACACATTCGAGCTGCAGGAGATGGCGTGGCGCAAAGGCGCGAAGTACTAGGCGCGCTTGCTGACTCCGTAACGTTCGCGTAGGACCACTCATCGACACGACCGATCGCGCGTCACGGCGGCAGATGATCGCTTTCGGTGTCCCGAGCCTCCGTTGGTAATCCCGAAGACAGCAAGGTCTTGGTGTGCCACGATCAGCTGATCCAGCCGACCGAGGGGAGGTGCGATTCCGGTGTCGATAACCGTCTGCGCGCCTCCTCACATCCCCTGACCGACCGCAGCTGAGGTGGCGCCACCGCGAGAGGTGGCCTCCGTGCCCGCACCTGCCCTCGACCTGCTTGACCAGCTTGCTCGTTCGGTCGCCGCCGTCGGTGAAGTGATCAGCAAGATTCAGCCGGAGCAGTGGACTGCCCCGACTCCTTGCACCAGCTGGACGGTGCGCCAGGTAGTCGTCCATCTGATCGGAATGAACCGCGTCTTCACCGCGATGCTCGCTGACCAGCCGCCGTCGCGCCCCGAGCGCGACGTTCCCGATGACGAACTCGACCAGGCCTATCGGGAATCGGCTACTGCGTTGCAGGCCGCGTTCAGTCAACCTGGAGTCCTCGACCGCACCTACCGCAGTCCGCTGGGCGCGGCGACCGGCACCCAGCGACTGCAGATCCGCCTTTATGACCTGCTCGCCCACGGCTGGGATATAGCCCACGCGACCGGGCAACCCGCGCACTTACCCCAAGACGCGGCAGACCAGGCGCTCGCCTTTGCCCGGGCCCAGCTGACCGACGACGCTCGACCGGGTCGGTTCGCTCCCGAGCAGATGATCCCACCCCAGGCCCCAGCTCCCGACCGTCTAGCAGCCTTCCTCGGACGACCCCCGAACTGGACGCCGTAGCCCCCACGCATGGCGACCCGTTCTTCGGCAGCCTCGCCCTCGCGTCCTCGCGGATGAGTATCGAAGCTGAATCGCAAGTGCAACTGTTCAGCGGACGTATCTGACCCGGTGATAGGCGGGCGGCACTATCCGTTCGAGGATTGGTCTGTCGGGGAGAGCGCAGTCAGACCAGGCGCAGGTAGCGGTACCCGCCCGTCGCATTGCGCTGGTGTTGCATCGGTCACAGCCAGGCGCAGCGGCTTGGGTAAGACGTTCGGGGGGATCAAGAAACAGCGTGGTCCAGAGCCGTACCCCGTGATGAGGAGCATGGACGGTACCGACCCGATGGCCCGACTCGACATCGGAAGGGTCTCCGACTTGGCCGGTGCCAATGTCCTCGTCGGCGCCGCGTCGCACGATTGGGGGCAGTCTCGGACGCTCACTATGGACGTCGTGTCATTGGCGAGCGTGAAGGTCCCTGTCGGGCTTCTCGGCGATGAGTTCCCGCAACCCGAAGCCGCGCCGGCCAAGACGAGCACCAGTAGCGACGCGCCCCGGCCGAGCACGTGATTGCCCAAGAATCCAGCTAGGCGGGATCGCGCGATCACCAGACCATTGTGGCGGTCGCTACTGCGCGAGTCGCGGCAAAGTAGTGCGTTCACGTGAACGCGCTCGGCGGCATGAGCGGATGGGTGTAATCCCGCCCAGGCGGGCGAGCGGCCTGAACGGCTTACGGCTGGGTCGTCTGGGTAGACACTCACATGACGAGAGGCAATTCGTTGTGCGCCGAACGGTGCGGCTCTATTGGTGCGTGCTCTTGCGGATGGCGGTTGTGAGCGTGCAGCGGGTCGCCTTCGGCGAGGGACGACGAAATCGCTGGCTTGCGCAGAGCGGTGTCGTGCTGGCGCTGGTCATCGCGGGGCCTGCGGCCCTCGTCGGGTGTAGCTCGTCATCGGTCCCGTACCCGGGCTTGCCAGGTAGCGCGACCAGCTCGACGTCGATCGTCGCCGCTCCGGTGCAAACGGCGCACACGAGCCTGGGAAATGTGGCATATCGAGTGGTGGGTAAGGGCCAACCGTTGGTGATGGTAATGGGCTACGCCGGCACGATGGAAGCGTGGGACCCGCGCTTCGTCGACACCTTGGCCCGGCACTATCGCGTCGTCGTCTTCGACAACGCCGGGCTCGGCGGTACCGCGAGCATGCCCGCGCCGCTCAGCATCGACGCGATGGCCGACCAGACCGCCGCAGTTATCTCGAGCCTCAACCTCACCGCTCCCGACGTTCTGGGTTGGTCGATGGGCAGCATGATCGCGCAGTCATTAGTGGTGCGGCATCCCAGCGACGTCGGCAAGCTCGTGCTGGCTGCGAGCTGGCCCGGAAACGGCGCGGCATTGGTGCCGCCGCAGACAACGATCAACGAGCTCAAGAGCGGCGTACCGGAGCAGGTGCGCGGCGTCTTGTACCCCGCCGATCAGCCCTACGGCTACGACGCCTACGTCGCGGGGACCTCGACCTACCCCGTCGCGGCGCCGCCGTCGCAAAGCACGATCGCCAGCCAAGACAAGGCCATCACCGACTGGTGGGCCGGGGCGGACCCGTCCGGTCGAACACCAGCGAGCATCACCGCGCCGACCCTGATCACCGACGGCAGCGCCGACGAGCTGGACAATGTCTCCAACAGCCAGGCGCTCGCGAAACTGATCCCGAACTCGACGTTGCAGCTGTATCCCGACGCCGGGCACGCCTTCTTGTTTCAAGAGGGGACGACATTCACTTTTGCCGTTCAGACCTTCCTCAGCGGCCCGCCCGCACCTGCAGCGACCGCGACCATCAGCAGCGCATTTCTCACCGGCCAAAACGCGCTCACCACGGCCGGAACAACCCTTGCAGCAAGCTTGAAGTCGGTGGCGGCATCGAGCCCGACTGCCGTCAGAACAGCACAAGCGGACCAGGCCTACGCAACGGTGGTGTCCGCCTTCGACGATCAGCTCCTTAACCTCGGCGCTACCGGCACCATCGGCGCAGCCGTCAACGCATTCGTGAACGCCGAAGAAAAACTCATCACCGATGTGCTCGCGACATCGGAGCTGTCCACAGCTGATTCCTCCACCTGGACAACCCGCGCGACGGCCGACGCCGCAGCCTCGAAATCCGCCAACAACGCCCTGCGAAAAGCCCTTGGACTCCCACCAGCGCCGACCCAATCGCCCCCCACGACCTGATCGTGGCGGACCCCGCGGCAGGAACAGACCCGTCGCGGCAAATGTGCGCGTTCAGCTGAACGCGCACGACGGTAAGGTATGGCGGCCCGCTACCCCGAGACTCCGACCGAGGAGTGGGCGCACGTCCCGATGCCGTCGAGCACAACGCTCACGAAGTATCCCTTGCGCTTCAGCCGAATCTCAGACGTCGTGGAGTTGGCGTTGTCGATTTTCCAGTGTGCGGCTTTGAGGGTCGACGTCCATTCGGCGAGTAACTGGGAGCACGGCATCGGCGGATTCGTGTAGCTGGCGTCGGCCTCATGAGTCTTAGAACCCAGCCCAACTTGATAGGACTGGTCGAAGACGCCGGTGAAGGTCAACCCGGGCGGGGCTGGCACGATGCGAGCGACGCGATCGACGTCTGCGGCGCTACATCCGCAGCCGACAACGCCGACGACCCCTGCCGGAATTACCACGCGTGGGGCGGCCCCCGTCCAACACCCGTCCCGAGTCCACACTTGTGCGTCGGCAATCCACCCACAGCCGTGAACAGCGTTGGCGGACCAGCTACGAGCCCAGCAGGCAGCCGCCTTCGCGTTTACCGGATCTCGGCATGAGCGGATGACCCACGGTCATCCGAAAGCGGCAGCTGAGGTTAGATGACCACAGACGTACCACCAACAATGGGCCTGAATCAGGCGCGAAGGACGGCGCCGACTCGACGTCCCGCTTCGGCGACGGCGGCATCGCGGATTGCGTTGACTTCGTCGGCGGCCAACGTGTGGTCGGGCGCGCGCAGCGACAACCGATATGCCAGCGACCGCGACCCTTCGGCAACGCCAGCACCGACGTACACGTCGAAAAGCCGCAACGACTCAAGCAGTTCTCCGGCGCCATCGCGCAACGCCACCTCAACATCGGCGGCCGGCACCTCGGCCGAAACAACAAGAGCCACGTCGGACGTCGCGAGCGGGTACGTCGACAACGTGGGGGCGATCGCAAGCCCGCCAGCGCTCTCGATGATGCCGTCGAAGTCCAGCTCGGCCGCGATCGTGCGCGCGGGTAATCCGAACGCCTCGACGACGCGCGGATGCAACTCCCCCGCGTGCCCGACGACGAGATCGCCAATGCGCAACACCGCACAACGCCCCGGGTGCCACGGAGCGTGATCGTCTGCGCGCACCTCGAGGGAGACACCGGCCTCCCGGGCAACCAGATGCGCAACGTCGACCGCGTCACCCCACGATGCGGCACGGCCAGAACCCCACCAGCCGGAATGGTCGCGCTCCCCCGACATCGCGAACGCCAGCCGACGCGGTTGACGTGGCAGCGCGTCATTGAGTGCCGCAAGTTCGGCATCGGTCGGACGATGATCGACTGCGAGCCGCGGCGGTATGGGTGCGGCCGCACTCCCGCGATGTTCAACTCGAAACACCAGTCCCGACTCGAACAAGGCAACATCGGTGGTGCCGCGCGCGATGTTGCGTCGCAACGCGGTAAGCAACCCCGGCAGCAACGTGGTGCGCAACAACGGCTGCTCGTCAGAAATCGGGTTCGCGAGCCGTAAGGTTGCGCGTCGCGGGTCGTCAGCATCGAGACCGAGCGCATCGAGATCCGCCGGTCCCATGAACGGGTAGCTGAGTGCTTCGACGTAACCCGCATCGGCGAGCGCAACGGTGATGCGGCGCCGCGCGCGTTGCGCGTCCGTGAGGCCACTGCTCAGGGGCGCAACAGCGAGCACCGACGGGATCCGGTCGTAGCCGACGAGTCGGGCTACCTCCTCGATCAGGTCGAACGGGTCGCGCAGGTCTGGTCGCCAGGTCGGCACCTCGACGACCAAAGTGGCACCGTCCAGCGAGACGGCGCCACCGACCGCCCGCAACGACGCGAGCACCTCGTCGGCGCTGTACTCGACGCCGACTACCTCTGCCGCCCGACCACCCGGGAGGCGAATGGTCGCAACCCCCGCCGGCGTGCCGACATCGGTCGCACTCACCTCAGGTGTTGCGCCGCCGAATTCGGCGAGCAGGTCGGCTGCGCGTTGCACGGCGACCGGCGCAATCGCCGGATCGACGCCACGCTCGAACCGCCGCGATGCCTCACTCAGCAACCCGTGCCGCCTGGCACTGCGCGAAATGACGGACGACGTGAAGTGGGCGCCTTCGAGTAACAGCTCTGTCGTCGTCACATCGATCTCGGTGGAAGCCCCGCCCATAACCCCGGCGATACCGATCGCTCCACTGTCATCGGCAATCACCAGATCGTCTGCGTGCAGTGCCCGATCAACGTCGTCGAGAGTCCGCACTCGTTCGCCAGAACCAGCGCGCCGCACGACGATCGACCCGCGCAGTTTCGTGACGTCGTAGGCATGCAACGGCTGACCGAGTTCGAGCATCACGTAGTTCGTCACGTCGACTGCGAGACTCACCGAGCGAATACCTGCGGTCTGCAACCGCCGGCGAATCAGGTTGGGCATGACGCGACTTGCATCGAGACCGCGCACGATCTGCGCGACGAACCGATCGCAGCCGGCTGCGTCCTCGAGCCGCACCGGCCACCCGGCGTCCGCATTCGCTTTTGCCGGAGTCACAGCGGCGGCCGGATCGGCGAACGGAACGCCGTACGCAGCAGCAAGTTCGCGGGCAAGTCCGCGCACCGACATTGCATAGCCACGGTCGGGTGTCGGCGACACGTCGAGCACGTCGTCACCGAGCCCGAGCACCGCAGCAGCGTCTGCTCCAAGCACCGAATCCACCGGCAACACCAGGATGCCAGTGTGATCGTCGCCGATGCCGAGCTCGCGCACCGAGCAGATCATGCCGTCGCTGACATGCCCGTACGTCTTGCGCGCGGCGATCTCGAAGCCGCCCGAAAGCACGGCCCCGGGCAGCGCGACGACGACCCGATCGCCGACCGCGAAGTTCAGCGCGCCACACACAATGCCGCGCGGCTCGGCGCCCTCGGCCACCCGCACCTGGCACCAGCGAATCGTCTTGCCGTTCTTCTGTGGCTCTTCGTCGAACGCCACGACTTCACCGATGACGAGCGGGCCGGATACCGAGCCCTCGACCTCGACCGAATCGACCTCGAAGCCGGCGCGCACGAATCGCTCGGCGACTTCGCGGCCACCCTCAGACGCCGGGATATCGACGAACTCACGCAACCACGAGAGTGCGAGGCGCACCTCAGGCCTCCGGACCGAACTCGAGGGCGAACCGCACGTCACCTTCGACGACGTCGTGCATGTCGCCACCGCCATGGCGTGACAGCAGGGTGCGCTCGATGCCCATGCCGAACGCGAAGCCGGTGTAGCGATCGGGGTCGACACCGCAGGCGATCAGCACCCGCGGGTTGACCATGCCGCAGCCGCCCCATTCGATCCACCCCTCAGACCGGCAGGTGCGGCACGGATTGTCGGGGTCGCCGACCGAGCTGCCGTGGCACACCCAGCACCGAAGATCGACCTCAGCCGACGGTTCGGTGAAGGGGAAGAAGTGCGGACGCAACCGGGTGACGACACCAGAACCGAACATCGCTTCCGCGAACGCATCGAGAGTGCCGCGCAGGTTCGCCATCGTGAGGCCCTCGTCAACCGCAAGACCCTCGAGTTGGTGGAAGACCGGCGTGTGCGTGGCGTCGAGTTCGTCGGTGCGAAACGTGCGGCCTGGGCAGACGACGTAGATCGGCGGACGACGCGAGAGCAGCGTTCTTGCCTGCACGGGTGACGTGTGGGTGCGCAAGACCACTCCACTGTCGGCCGACTCGATGAAGAACGTGTCGGCCAGCGCGCGCGCCGGATGATCGGCGGGTGTGTTGAGCGCGTCGAAGTTGAACCACTCCGCCTCGACCTCCGGGCCTTCGGCCACCCCCCAGCCCATGGCGACGAACACATCGACGATGCGATCGGCCAAGGTCGAGATCGGATGCCGAGCCCCACGTGGCATTCGATCCCACGGCAGGGTGACATCGACGGCTTCTTCGACGAGCAGCCGGGCATCGCGCTGCGCGAGGAGTTCGGCTTCACGGTCGGCAAGAACGGCGGTCACCGCGGCGCGGGCCTGCCCTACTCGACGTCCGGCATCGGCTTTGGCTTGCGGCGGCAAGGCCCCGATCTCACGGTTCGCCAACGCGAGCGGCGACCGGTCACCGGCGTGCGCGACCCGAACCTGCTTGAGCTGCTCGAGATCGGTCGCACCTGCAATGGCGGCCAACGCCTCGTCGCGGAAGCGGTCGACCTCGTCGGCGTGCAGCGGACTCACCTCGACCGGGTCGTAGTTCTTGTTCGGGGCGGACATGGTGGGGGGGCTCTCCAAAGCGCGCGGGGATCATCGGTGAGTCTAGGGCTCGGCGACTTCGTCCTTACAACGCAAATGCCGGCGTCCCGGTGGGCAGGGTCACCCGAAACGACGCGCCGCCGCTCGGCGAATCGCCTACCGCGACGTCGCCGCCGTGGGCTTCGACGAGGCCTCGGACGATGTAGAGGCCAAGACCCGTGCCGCCGCGCCGGCCGGCCCGCCAAAACCGCCTGAACACCAGGTTGCGAATTTCGGGCGCCACCCCCTCGCCTTCGTCGGCCACGGTCAATACGAGGCCGTCGTCAGCGGGCTGCACCGAGATGGTGACTGTGCCGCTGCCGTGGCGAACAGCGTTGTCGACCAGATTCGCCAGCACCTGGTCGAGCTTGTCGGGGTCGAGCCACATCTCGGGCAGCTGGTCGGAGCTGACGATCTCGAATCGGTCGAGTGCATCGCCCGACGCGAGCCGCCCGGCGATGAGGCGCCGAACTGCGGCCGGCACGTCGACCACCTGCTTGCGGAGTTCGAGCCGGCCGGCGTCGATGCGCGACACGTCGAGGAGTTCGCCGATCAGCCGGGTGACGCGGTCAGCATCGGCGTTCACGGTTTGCAGCATGAGGAGACGCTGCTCGTCGTTGAAGCGGTCCCACTTGTTCAGCAGCGTGGCGGTAAAGCCCTTGACGCTCGTCAGCGGCGAGCGCAGTTCGTGCGCGACGGTCGACACGAGGTCGGCCCGATCGCGTTCGGCACGTTCGCGCTCACCCGCGCCGCGAAAGCTCACCACCAGCCGCGTTACCGTACCGCAACGGCCGTCGCGTACGTAGCGCGCGGTGACGTAGAGCTCGCGCTCGTCAGGCAATGTCAAGACTCGTTCGGGCTGCCCGGTGCGAATAGCCAGCCCGTCGTAGGGCCGCGTGCACGCCCACCAGTCGCGTCCGACGCTATCGGTCAGCGGAAGGACCTCGCGGTAGTCGCGGCCGACGGTCTCGTCAACACCGCGGCGCAACAACGTTGCGCCAGCCCGATTCAGCAGCACGACGGTGCCCGTTTCGTCGGCGATCAGTAGACCATCAGGCAGGACGTCGAAGGCCGCCTTCTCGTGTTCGATACTGGCCGGCACGACCCTGTCTCCTCACGCGGAGCTGGACGAACTCCCGCAAACCCTACCCGCGCAGCTCAACTCGCACGGCTCAGGACCGATGCGCGCGCGCCGAGGCGTACAGGCACACGGCGGCGGCGGCGGCAAGATTCAGGCTTTCGGCTCGACCATGGATCGGTATGCGAACGGCACGATCGGCGGCCTGCACGAGCTCCGGCGGGAGCCCCCATGCCTCGTTGCCGAAGATCCACGCCGTCGACACCGCGAGGCCCCCGTCGCGCTCGAGGTCGTCGAGGTTGTGGCCGTCAGCAGCACCGTCGGCGGCGAACACCCGATGGCCGGTCGCGCGCAGTGCCACTAGGGCCGTCTCGACCGGTACGCCCACGACGACGCCAAGGTGGAACAGACTGCCGGCAGACGCCCGAACACACTTGCCGTTGTACGGGTCGACGGAGTTGTCGCTGAAGATCACGGCGGTGGCGCCGGCGGCATCGGCGGTGCGCAGCACCGTGCCAGCATTGCCGGGATCCCGAACCCCCGCCAGGACCACGACGATATTCGGCATCGCGCCGTCCGCACCCGAAGTCAGCGCCTCGTCGAGCGAAACATCGAGCACATCACACACGGCGACAACGCCCTGCGGAGTGACCGTGTCGGACAACTCGCCAAGTACCCGGCCGCTCGCCTGGTGGACCGGCACCCCCAAGGCAGCCGCGCGTTCGATCAACTCCGGATGCCGGGCCCGCGCGTCAGCGGTGACGAAGAGCTCGCGAACCCCCGAGCCCTTTGCCGTGGCTTCGATCAGGGCTTCGCGAACTGCCTGCGGACCCTCGGCCAGAAACGCGCGGTCGTGCTCGCGGTAGGCCTTCTTGAGCAGGCGCTTCGCCGCCCGGACGGGCGCCGACCGGACGTCGGTCAGCTCGCTACGTGCACCTCGGTCCACCCGATTCAGGCGGCGGTCTCGGTGCCCGTGCCCGGCGCGACCTTTTCGGTGCCGGCGATCGGCAACGCCTTGCGAGCCACCTCGACAAGCACCGCGAAGGCGGCGTCGTCGGAGACGGCAAGCTCGGCCAGGTTCTTGCGGTCGACCTCGACGCCGGCGGCCTTCAGACCCTGAATCAGTCGGTTGTAGGTCATGTCGTGCAGCCGAGCTGCGGCATTGATGCGCTGGATCCAGAGGCGTCGAAAGTCGCCCTTGCGCGCCCGCCGGTCACGGTAGCTGTAGGTCGCGGAATGCAGCAGTTGCTCTTTGGCTTTGCGGTAGAGCCGCGAGCGCTGGCCGCGGTAACCGCTCGCCCGCTCGAGAACGACCCGGCGCTTCTTCTGGGCGTTGACCGCCCGTTTCACGCGTGCCACGTGGGAACTCCTTGTTCAGTCCGGCACCCGCTTGGAGCGGCACCGGTTCATCGGACGACGAGGGTCGAGCTAGTGACCGAGCAGCTTCTTTGCGCGCTTGGCGTCGGGCGGCGACAGGACAACCTCGTTGTTGAGGCGGCGCGTCAGTGTCGACGGCTTGTGCTCGAGCAGGTGGTTACGGCCGGCCCTACGCCGCATCACCTTGCCTGAGCCGGTGATCCAAAAGCGCTTCTTGGCACCGCTGTGGGTCTTGTTCTTCGGCATGGTCGCCGTCGTCTCCTTCGTCTCGCGGTGCAGTAGCTAGGAAATCTTGGTCTCGCTTACAGGTGGAGCGGCCTTCTTCGCTGCCGGCGCTTTGGGCGTCGGCCTAGTTGCCGGCGCCTTCGGCGCTGCTGGCTTCGCGGGCGCCTTGGTTGCGGGCAGCTTGGCTACGGCCGTTTTCGTGGCGGCTGCTTTCGCGGCTGCTGGTTTCAGGGCGACCTCGGGAGCAGGGGTGGGGGCCACCTCGGGAGCAGGGGTGGGGGCGACCTCGGGAGCAGGTGTAGGGGCGACCTCGGGAGCAGGTGTAGGGGCGACCTCGGGAGCAGAGATCGGTGTGGTGATGACCTCTGCCGGCGCGTGCTGGGCAAGCAGGGCACTCGCCAGGTCGTGCTCGTCATGCGAGCGAACAGCAGCCCGCTCCGCCCTGAAATCGGCCTTCTTCTTGTGCGGCCCGAGCACCATGATCATGTTGCGTCCGTCGAGCTTGGGTGCCGACTCGACAAAGCCGAGTTCGACGACGTCTTCAGCTAGCCGCTGCAGAAGCCGGGCGCCCATCTCCGGGCGCGACTGCTCGCGACCGCGGAACATGATGGTGATCTTGACCTTGTCGCCTTCCCTGAGGAAGCGCACGACGTGACCCTTCTTGGTCTCGTAGTCGTGCACATCGATCTTCGGCCGGAGCTTCATCTCCTTGATGACCGTCTGCGCCTGGTTCTTGCGAGCCTCGCGGGCTTTCACCGCGGACTCGTACTTGAACTTTCCATAGTCCATGAGCTTGGCCACGGGTGGCCGCGCCATGGGTGCGACCTCGACAAGGTCGAGATCTGCCTCTTCGGCGAGACGTAACGCGTCTTCAATACGGACGATGCCGACCTGCTCGCCGTTAGGACCGACGAGCCGAACCTCAGGAACACGGATCCGGTCGTTGATGCGGGGCTCGACGCTGATGGGACCTCCCATAGATCTACGGACAGAAGCGATCGGCGAGCGGGCATAACGAAAGCCCCGCACGACACGCATGCAGGGCTTCCACGGCAAGGCCGGACGCCGCCCTGCACAGATGCAGGCGCCGCCACAACCGCGGCGCGAACGCCGCAGTGACCGACCGAACCTGCCAGCACCGATGACGCGGGCCGGCGAGGTGGGAGGAAGCCTCCACTTGCGGGTGCAGCACGTGAGTGCCGCACCGGTCGCTCGATGAGACTACCAGCCGCCGACGGCTTGGCGACCGCCGGGCGCTGAGCCGTGAGCTAATCGACGATCTTCGAGATCACAATCTCGAGGATGTCGCGCGCGCCCGCGGCCTTCAGCGTCGGAATCAAGGTGTTCACTCCGCGCTTGGGCACCACCGATTCAACTGCGTGCATATCACCGGAGGCGAGCGCAGTCACTGTCGGAGACCCCATCGACGGCAAGACCGCCAACACGGATGACAGCTGAGCGTCAGCGACGTTGAGTTTGATGAGCACGTGCCCGCGAGCCTTCACGGCGCCACGCAACAGCAACATCACGTCGTCCATCGCGGCGCGTTTTTCCGGATCGGCGTACGCCGCGGCGTTCGTGATGAGTTCGGTGCGCGACGTGAGGAGGGTGTCGATGATTTTCAGCCCGTGCTTCTTCAAGCTGGTGCCGGTCTCGGTGACGTCGACGATGGCGTCGACGATGTCCGGCACCTTTGCTTCGGTGGCGCCATAGCTCGGCACAATGACCGCCTCGACGCCGATTTTTTCAAAGTAGCGCTTCGTGAGCTGCGGCACTTCGGTCGAAACCCGGACGCCGTGTGGCAGGTCTTCACCGCGCTGCGCGGGGTGGTCTTTCACGACCGCGAGCACGATCCGAACCGGATTGGAGGTCGCCCGCGAGTACTCGAGCTCGCCCAGGGACACCACATCGGCGTCGGTTTCAGCGATCCAATCGCGACCGGTAATGCCGAGGTCGAAGATGCCCTGTTCGACGTAGGTCGGGATCTCTTGCGGACGCAGGAAGCGCACCGTGTCGATCCGCGGGTCATCGATGGAGGCGTGATAGTCACGGTCAGAACCCCGGCTCACTGCGAGGTCGGCGGCCTCGAACAGGTCGAGCGTCGGCTGCTCGAGTGAGCCTTTGGGCAGGACGACGGACAGCACGGCCGGAAGCCTAACGGACTCGTGCGCCGCGGCTCAGCCGGCAGCCGCCGCACTGAACCCTGGACCGACGCTCGAGCGAGGGTGCCGGAGGTCGCGCAGCACCAACGCGGCGTCGAGTGCGGCGATGGTGGCGTCCCACCCTTTGTCTTCCGCGCTGTCGGGCAGGCCGCAGCGATCGAGGGCCTGAGCGAGCGTGTCGCAGGTCAGCACTCCGTTGCCGATTGCAGTTGCGGCGTCGAGGGCAACCCGGGTGAGCCCAGCGGTCACGGCGTCGCACACGAACTCGAAGTGCGGCGTGCCGCCGCGGATCACCGTCGCAAGGCAGACGACCGCGTCGTGATCGACCGTGAGTTGTTGAGCGACGACCGGCAGCTCAACCGCACCGGCAACGCGGACGACGGTCGGCTTGGCGACGCCGCACGCGCGCGCCGCATCGAGGGCGCGCTCGAGGAGCGCATCGACGATGTCTCCGTTCCAGCGCGCGGCCACAATCGCTACCCGCAGGCCGGTGGCCTCGACCACCGGGGCGGCCGGGCGTCCTTCTCCGCTCATCGCACATCTCCGTTC
>Ga0080027_10000421_pt1 | contig 18312 bp, 17 predicted proteins | sample OrgsoiDNA2013046_FD_70962 | JGI IMG/M metagenome (GOLD analysis project Ga0080027, IMG submission 70962) | Permafrost soil microbial communities from the Arctic, to analyse light accelerated degradation of dissolved organic matter (DOM) -... | ecosystem: Environmental > Terrestrial > Soil >... | reverse complement strand
TCGGTGCCGACCAGCAGGATCTCGCGCACCAGGAACGAATGCGCGACCCGGATGATGGCGCCGACATTGAACGGATTCCGCGCGCGCAGGATCGCGATGCTGAGCGGCCGGCGCAACTTTCCGAGGCTGGCGCGGATCTCGTCGAGGGGCATCTCGAACGACGGGATCTTCATCGCGGGGTCGCGATCGCGGTGACGGCGGCGGGCGGCGGGGGCGGCGCGGCGCCGCCCGCGAAGGTGACCCGAAACGGAACCGGCATGAACACCAGCACGAACACCGCCACCATCAGCCAGAAGAGGGCGCGGCGGCTCTGCGGCAGCGGCGCCTCGTCCACCGACGGATGGTTCACGTCTCCCGAGGCCCGACGCACGATCCGGATCAGGAAATACCAGACCAGCCAGGGCAGCGCCGCGAAGAGCGCGATCGAGACGAGCGCCTCGTCCAAGTGCCCATTGGCTTCGCTCCGCACCAGGTGCAACACCCACAGGAAGACCGCCAGCGCGCCCAGCGGCAGGAATCGGTGCAGGCGGTCCGCGAAGCGGTTGTAGCCGTTGCCGAAGTAGGCCGTCGCGATGTGACCCCCATCGAGCTGGCCGATCGGGATGAGGTTGATCATCGTGACCAGCAGGCCCGCCCAGCCAGCCCAGGCGGTCGGGTGCAGGAAGACGTCGTGGTGCCCGTCGGGAAGCCACGCTCCCTTGGACGCATACTTGAGAATCGCATACAGGATCGAGTTTCCCTCCTGCAGACCTCCGCCGACCAGGGGCCCGACCTTCGAATGCGCAAGCCCGTACAAGATCACCGGCACCGCGACGATGAGCCCGGCAAGCGGCCCCGCGGCCCCGATGTCGATCAGCTTCTTGCGATCGGCGGTCACGTTGCGCATGCCGATCACGGCGCCCATGGTCCCGAGGCCGAAGTTGGGCGGCAGCGGGATGAAGTAGGGCAGCGACGCATCGACCCCGTGCAGGCGCGCGACCAGGTAGTGCCCGAGCTCGTGCGACAGGAGAATGAGCATGAGCGGCAGCGAATAGGAGAGCCCATCCTTGATCGGAAGGATCGCCTCCCAGCCGGAGCCGCCGCCGAGCTGCCCGTGGACGTACAGCGATCCGGCCGCGGTGGTGGTGAGGATTGTCGCCAGGAACAGGCCCACGTGCAGGAGCAGGCGGGGTCGCCGCGGCGGCACCGGCGTGTCGCTCATCCCTCGCCGATCCCTTCGCCCGCGACGCTGGCGCGGGGCGTTTCGCCCTCCGGCGCCCGATCGGCGCGCGGCGTTTCGCCCTCGGGCGCCCGGTCGGCGCGGGGCGCGTTGGCGTCGGGCGCCCGGTCGGCGTCGGGCGCCGCGCCCTGAGCAGCCGCGCGGAAGGCACGGCGGCGCGGATACTCGGCCTCGTCGATCGCGGCGCCCAGGCGGGCGAGGAGCGCGCGCGCCTCCTCGGAGACCGCGGTGGGCGTCTCGACCGAGACGCGCACGTGCGCATCGCCGCGTCCACCCGCGCGCGGGAATCCCTTGCCGCGCAGGCGGAACACCGCGCCCGACTGCGTTCCGGCCGGCACCCGCATGCGCAGGTGCCCGTCCAGCACCGGCACGTCGATCTCGGCGCCCAGCGTCGCCTCGACGAAGGTCAGCGGCAGATCGACCAGCAGCACCTCACCGTCGCGGGTGGCCTCCCGGCCGTAGAACGGATGGGGCCGCACCCGCACGATCACGTGCAAGTCGCCGGCTGGACCGCCGCGGCGACCGGGCGCCCCCTCGCGCGGCAACCGCTGCGTCGATCCGCCGATCGAGCCGGGGGGAATGCGCACGACATAGCGCCGCTCCTCGTCGACCAAGCCCGCGCCCTCACAGACGCCGCAGCGGACGCGGGGCACCTGGCCGGTCCCGCCGCACCCCATGCACTCGCGCCGGCTGGTGAGAAAGCCCGCCTTCTTTCGGATGACCCCATCGCCGCCGCACCGGGTGCAGGTGGTGAGCCCCGCGGCCGCCCCTTCCGCGCCGGTGCCGAGGCAGCTCTTGCAATCCTCCGGGCGCTCGAAGACGATCGTCTTCTCGCAGCCGAGGGCGGCCTCCTCGAAGTCGACCTCGAGCGTGTAGCGCATGTCGCGCCCGGCGGTCGAGCGCCGCCGCGCCAGCCCGAACAGATCGCCGAAGAGGGCGTCGAAGAATTCCGTCGCGGAGGTGAGATCGGCGCCGCCCAGCGGCCCCACACCGTCGACGGAGCCGAAGCGATCGTAGTGGGCGCGCTTGTCCTGGTCGGAGAGCACCGAGTAGGCGATCGCCAGCTCCTTGAACCGGTCCTCGGCGGCGGCGTCGCTCGGGTTGCGGTCGGGGTGCCACTTGAGCGCGAGGCGCCGGTACGACGCCTTGATCTCGACGTCGGTCGACCCGCGGTCGACCCCCAGCGTCTGGTAGTAGTCGCGAGCCAGGCGCCTAGCCCTCTGACGGCTTCGTCTTGGTCGTCTTTGCCGTCGTGGCCGACCCGGGCCCCGTCGACACCGAAACCAGCGCCGGGCGCAGCAGACGCTCGCCGACGCGGTAACCCTTCTGCAGCTCGGTCGCGACCGAGCCCGCCGGGACGTCGGCGCTCTCGACGCGTGAGACCGCTTCGTGGACGTGCGGATCGAAGGGTTGACCGGCGACCTCGAACGGCCGGACTTCATAACGTTCGAGCTTCTGCTGGAAGAGGCGAAGGACCAGGTTGACGCCCTTGACCAGCGCGGCGCCGTCGACGACGCCGTTGCCGCCCGCCTGCGCCTGCGCGCCGGTGGCCCGCTCGAGATTGTCCGCCACTTCGAGGACGTCCTTGAGAACGCTCTCCCGGGCCTGCGCGACGGCGTCGGTCTGCTCCTTGCGGGCGCGCTTCTTCCAGTTCTCGAACTCGGCCGCGATGCGCAGCATGCGGTCCTTCATCTCGTCCCGCTCAGCTTGGAGCGTGGCGATCCGCTCCTCGGGGCTGCTGGGCACCGGGGGTCCAGCGGCATCACCGGTCGGGGCTTCTTTTCCATTCACGTTCGGGTCTTGGCTCATCGTCTGCTCATCTCGCTTGGTGTCTCGCTTGGTGTCTTGATGTCTCTTCACGACTGGGCCTTCCCCAGCGCCTCGCCGATCATCTCCGCCGTGAAATCGACCAGCGGGATGACGCGCGAATAGTTCATTCGCGCCGGCCCGATCACGCCGATGGTCCCGAGCGGTCGCCCATCCGCGACGTACGGGGCCGCCACCACCGAGACGTCGGTGAGATCGGCCAGGTTGGCCTCGGCGCCGATGAAAACGCAGATCCCGGGGGCGCTCAGAGTGCGTTCCAGCAGGCGCACCAGCAGGTCCTTCTCCTCGAGGGTACGCAGCAAGACCTTGGCGCGTTCCAGATCGGCCTTACCGGCCAGGAGATTCGACTGCCCGTCGACAAGAACCTCGGGTTCCAGATCGATGGGGACCGCGGCGCGCGCCAGCTGCAGCGCGCGCGCCATCAGCTCGTCGTGCACGGACCGTTCGCTCGCGATCTCCTCCAGGAGCTTCGCGCGGATCTGATCCAGCGTCAGCCCGGCCACCAGGCCGTTCAAGAAGTTGTTGATCCGATCCAGCTCGCTCGGCGAGAGCGGAACATCGATCGGTACCAGCTTGTTCTGGATCTGCCCGCTGGCCGCCGCAATGACCGCCAGCAGCTGCCCGTCGCGCAGCTGGACGAACTCCAGGTGCTGAACCACATCGCTCTCCGGGCGAGGCGCCTGAACCACCACCGTCAAATGGCTGAGCTCGCGCAGCATACGCGAAGTCCGCTGCATCACCTCGGGCACGTCCCCGCTGGCCGGCGCCAGCCGCTCGCGCATCTCGTCCTTCTCGCCGGCGGTGAGATTGCGGACCCGCAGCAGCATGTCGACGTAGTAGCGCAGCCCCCGCTCGGTCGGCAAGCGCCCGCCCGAAGTGTGCGCGTGCCGGAGCAGGCCGATCTCCTCGAGATCCCCCATCACGGTGCGCACGGTCGCCGCGGACACATCCAGGCCGTAGCGCCGGGTGACCGTATGCGACCCCACTGCCTCGCCGGTGGCGAGATACTCGGACACCACGGCGTGCAGGATTTTCTTGGCTCTGCCGCCAATATCCACCCATCTCATTTACCTCAAGGAAGCCGGATCGGCCAAGCGGTGCCCGAAGCGCCCGGCAAACGGCACTACTCGCGAGAACCCTGAAAGGGTTCCCGGACCCTCCCGCGAAAGGCTCGGGCCGGCCCGGGGCCCCCGCGCGCGTCTTCGCGCGTGGGGTGGGCAAGCCGTCCCTCCCCTACGCGTTATAGTCGACCGTCATGATCTACCTCGACAACGCGGCTTCGACGCGCCCGGACGATGAAGTCCTGGCGGCAATGGCGGAGACCGCACGCGTTCACTTCGCCAATCCGGCGGCGGCGCACGCGCCCGCCGCGGCCGCGGCGCGAGCGCTCGCCGCGGCGCGGGCCGAGGTGGCGGCGGCGCTCGACGTCGAGGCCGAGCAGATCGTGTTCACCAGCGGCGGGACCGAGGCCGACGCGCTCGGGCTGCTGGGCGCGGCGCGCGCGGCCCGCGGCCGGCACCTGGTCGTCGGCGCGCTGGAGCACCCGGCGGTCATGCGCGCCGTCGAAGCCCTGGGGTCGGGCGGGTACACCTTCGACGTGATCGCCCCCGCGCCGAACGGCGTCTTGCGCGCCGAGGATGTCGCCGCCGCCGTACGTCCCGACACGGCGGTGGTGGCCGTCATGCTGGTGCAAAACGAGCTCGGAACGTTGCAGCCGGTCGCGGAGATCGCGCGACGGCTCGGCGCCGGGCCGCGGCGCCCTCATCTGCACGTCGACGCCGTCCAGGGCTTCGGATTTCTGCGCCTGCGTCCCCGAACGCTCGGCGCCGACACGATCGCGCTCTCGGCGCACAAGCTGCACGGCCCGCGCGGCGCCGGCGCGCTCTGGGTGCGGCCTGGCGCCCGCCTCGAGCCGCTGTGGGTGGGCGGCGGTCAGGAACGCGGCCTGCGCGGCGGAACCGAAAACCTCCCGGCGCTCGTAGGTTTCGCACGCGCCGTCGCGCTCGCCCGCCGCGCGCTCGACGGCGGAGCCGACGCGCGGGTCGCCGATCTGCGCGATCGCCTGGAAGTCGCCGCCATCGCCGCGCTGGCCCCGATCGTCCCCGGCGTCCGCCCGACGGTCTCGGGCGCCCCGCGGGCGCCGCACATCGCCTCGCTCGCATTCCCGGGCCTGCCGGCCGAGCCGCTGCTGCACGCGCTCGAAGCCCGCGGCGTCTTCGCCTCGGCCGGCTCCGCCTGCGCCTCGCGGACGGCGGGCCCCAGCCCGACCTTGAAGGCCATTGGTCTCGACGACCGGACCGGCGTCCTGCGCTTGTCGCTGTCGCGCGAGACGATCGCCGCGGACGTCGACGGCGCGGTGGCCGCGCTGGTTGCGGCGGCCCGCGAGCTCGGCGGGGGCGCCCAGCCCCTCGCCAAGCGGCCCGCGCACGGGTAGAACGCCCGCGCATGGAAAACGCGAGCGTGCTCCTCTGCCGCTTCGGCGAGCTGTTCCTCAAGAGCGGCAATCGCCAGCGCTTCGAACGCGTGCTCGCCGATAACATCCGCGCCGCCGTGGCCGGCCTGCCGGAGGCGCGCGTCGAGAGCACGCACGGCCGCGTCTTGGTGCGCGTCCGCCCGGCCGACGCCGACGACGCCGCCAACCGCCTGGCCCGCGTCTTCGGCCTGGTCTCGTTCTCGATCGCGCGCAAGGTTGCGGTGGACGCCGACCTCGAAGCGATGGGCCAGGCCGCCGTCGAGGCCACGCAGAGCGCGATCGCCGCGCGCGATCCCGGCGCGGCGACGCTCACTTTCAAGGTCGAATCCCGTCGCGCCGACAAGCGCTTCGCCGTGACGTCGCTGGAGATGTCGCGGCGAATCGGGGCGCGCGTCCAGGCCGAGACCGGCCTTCCGGTCGACGTGCACACGCCCGCGCTCACCATCGGCGTCGAGGTCAGCGCCAACGGCGCCTTCGTCTACGCCGGGACCCGCGCGTCGCCGGGCGGGCTGCCGGTCGGCGTCGCCGGGCGGGCGCTCTTGCTGCTTTCCGGCGGCATCGACTCGCCCGTCGCCGGGTGGCTGGCGGCCAAGCGCGGCCTCGCGCTCGACGCGATCTACTTCCACTCGCCGCCGTACGTCGGCGAGAAGTCGCGCGACAAGGTGCTCGAGCTCGGCCGAAAATTGGCCCGCTGGCAGGCGCTGCGCTCGGTGACCGTCGTGCCCTTTACCGAAACGCAGAAGCGGCTGCGCGAGGCCGGCCCGGGCGAGCTGGCGGTGGTCCTCTACCGGCGCATGATGATGCGCATCGCGGACGCGATCGCCGATCGGTTGGAATCCTCCGCGCTGGTCACCGGCGAGAACCTGGGCCAGGTGGCCAGCCAGACCGTCGAGAACCTCGCCACCATCGAAGCGGCCGCGCGCCACCTGGTGCTGCGCCCGCTGCTGACCTACGACAAGGTGGAAACCACCGCCCTCGCCCGCCGCATCGGCACCTACGAGACGTCGATCCTCCCGTTCGACGACTGCTGCTCGCTGTTCGTGCCGGCGCACCCGGCCACGCGGGCGCGGGTCGAGGACGCCGCCAAGGCGGAAGCCAAGCTGGACATCGCCGCCGAGATCACCGCGACGGTCGCGGCGAGCGAACACGTCCCCATCGCCTGAATCCTCGCCTATGCTTGTTCCAGGAATGCCCTCCGCCCTGCCCCACCCGACCGGCGGCCAAACCGCTGATCCGAACGGCGGCTCGACCGCCGGCCCGACGCTCGCCGAAAAGCACGCGCACCTGCGCGCGATCCTCGGCGGCTACGGCTCGGCACTGGTCTGCTTCTCGGGCGGCGTCGATTCGACGCTGCTCCTGCGCGTCGCCCACGACGTCCTCGGCGATCGCTGCCTGGGCCTCACGACGGTCTCTGTCACCATGGCCGTCAGCGAGCGGCAAGCCGCCGTCGATCTGGCCAAGCTCATCGGCGCGTCGCTCGAGGTGGTGGAATCGAAGGAGCTCGAACGCCCCGGCTTCGCCGAAAACCCCACCAACCGCTGCTACCACTGCAAGGCCGAGCTGCTCGAGATCGCGGCCCCTCGCGCCGCGGAGCTCGGATTGGCCGAGGTGCTGCTCGGCACCAACCTCGACGATCTCGGCGATCACCGCCCGGGCCTGGCCGCCGCCGACGAGCGCGGCGCGCGCCACCCGCTGGTCGACGCCGGCTTCTCGAAGGCCGAGGTCCGCGCCCTGTCGCGCGAGCTGGGTCTGCCCACCTGGAACAAACCCCAGCTCGCCTGCCTCTCGTCCCGCTTCCCCTACGGCACCGAGATCACCCCCGAGCGCCTCCGCCGCGTCGACGCCTTCGAGGACGGCCTGCGCACCCTCGGCTTCCGCCAGCTCCGCGTCCGCTACCACGGCGAGGTCGCCCGCCTCGAAATCGATCTTCCCGACATGCCCCGCGTCCTCGAGCCCGGCGTCCGCGAATCGATCGTCGCCCTCGGCCGCGCCCAAGGCTTCACGTTCGTGGCGCTGGACCTCGCCGGCTTCTCGTCAGGCTCGCTGAATCAACTGATCGCGCTGCGACCGCGGTAGGCTCCTGTGGCATAATCTTCGAAGTGGCTGGCACGACGAACGGGGAAAGCCTCACCGAGGCGCAGCCCGCCTGGTTTCTTCACAGCGAAGCGCTGTGGGGCAAGGCGCACGCGATTGCCGGCAATAATCCGGGCGTCGACGTCGGTGACGTGTACCACGCGCTTCGTACATTGGAGCTCCCCCCGAGCGAGCGTCTCCGTCGGGGTCTCACCCGTGTCCGATTTCGTCCTCACGTCGGCTGAGCGGGCGCTGTTCGAGGCGCTGAACGCGCTCGAAGCCCCCTACCTCATCGTCGGAATGGGAGCCGCACTGATCGAGGGCGCACACGGCACGACCCAGGATCTCGACCTGTGGTTCCGCCGCATCGACGAGACGCGGCTGCGCGAGGCCGCCCGACGGGCCGGAGGTCTATACACGTCGGGATTTGGATTGCAGCCGCCTGCGTTGGGCGGCGAAGGCCTCGACCGCGTCGATCTCGTGCTGAGCGCCTCAGGCCTGCAATCATTCGCGCAGGAATACAGCCAGGCGCGTGACTACGACCTCGACGGCGTGCGTGTCCGGGTCCTTCCACTCGAGCGTGTCATCGCGAGCAAGAAAGCCGCCAAGCGGCCAAAGGATCTCGCACAGATCCCTCTCCTCGAAGCGGCCCTGGCGGCGAAGAGAGCGACCGAACCGGCGAGGTGAGCCTACCCGGCGGGATCCGCCAGCGAAACGAGACCGAGTCGCGCCATGCGAGCAAAGTCGGCGTCCAGCGACCAGATTGCGCAGTTATTTTCCGAGGCGATCGCCGCCACCAGCAGATTTGCAACGCCGAAACGCTGGCCCGCTCCAGCGCCGGTCGCGACCCACTCTTCGATCCGGCGCCAGGTCGCATCAGAGGGCAAGAGCAGCGGAAGGGCGCTGAGTAGCCGCGCGAGCCGCGGTCGCTCCGTCTTGCGCGCGCCACTCAGAATCTCGATGCGCACGGGGACCGGTAGCGCCACTTGATCGCGCTCCAAGACGTCGGAGACCCGGTCGGTCAGGGGCTGTCGGCCCCGAAAAAACTCGACCCAGACGGAGGTGTCGACCGCGATCACGAACGCTCGCGCCGCTGCCGTCGCGAGCGCGGGACCTCCACCGCCGCAGGACGCCTGCGCGAGCGATCGAGATCCAACTCCAGATCGACGCGACCAGCCAGACCCTTGAGCTCCTCGATCCGCCGCCGCCGCACCAGCTCGGTCAGCGACAGGATGACCGTGTCGGTCTTGGACTTGAAACCCAGGAGCTTCCGCGCCTCATCCATCAGCGCCGCCGGAAGATCGAGCGTGGTTCGCATACGATTAGATTTAGATCATATGCTTTCAGGCGTCAATAGAACGACAAATCGTATGCGACCCTGTAGCGGATCGAAACGCGTTTGGCTCAGAACCGCAGGACCAGCTCGAGGCGGGCCCCGGCGAAATCGGGGAAAACCTTGCAGATGCCGTTGATGCAACGGAGCGCGCCCCTTTGCTGTCCCGCGAAGAGCCGGACGCTGGAGTCCTGTGAAAGCCAGCGCCTGGGCAAACGATAGAAGAGCGACCCGTTGAAATAGCTCAACTGGCGGTCGTAGCGCGTCGTGTACTCGTACCCGAACGACGCGATGACGGTCGAATTCCAGTGAAGGCCCGTGTAGTGCTCGCCTTCGACCCACGACGTCGCGTCGGTCTGGGGCTCGGAACGGGCGCGATGCGTTCCCTCGATTTGCACCGCCCAGCGGGAATTGATGGTGTGGAGCGCGTCGTAGCGGACGTAAGCCTCGCGATAGTATTCGGTCGATGGCGGAGCGGTTCCCAGTTGCGTCGGAATCGCCATGTCGTCGATGCGAACGCCGCCCCATAAATTGGCGCGGGAGTTGTTCTGGTTGTAGGTGACGATCACGCCCGCCAGCGGATCCCACACGTCGTTTCGGTCCTGGTCGGGCAGGCCCCCGCCGTGCGCGTCGCATTCGCCGAGACGCTCCGACCAGGTCCGATAGCGTCCGAGCGATCCGTAGACCACGACGTGATCGGTGGCGCGATAGTCGACCCGGGCGCGGCCTCCGGTGGTGCAAGTGCTGAACAGGTTGAACTCCGTGTCGGTCGTGATCGGCTCGGTGGTGGGGGGCGCGCTGTATTGCAGGCCGAAGAACTCGTTGGCGCGGCTCACGTCGACGTTGGCCATCAACGGCGAGAAGCGCCGGGTGTGTCGGATCTCGACCAAGGCCTGCAGCCGATCCCGAACGAAGCTGGCGCTGGAGCTGACGGCGTAGCCGGTGACCACGTCGGCCGTGGCCGGATTCGGGCCGAACAGCGTCGAGGCCGGATCGAATCGTTGACCGGCCACCTCCAGATAAGCGGCGCCGCTTTCGCCAATTCTGGGGAGCGAGACCGATCCGCTCCCCGTCTCGAGATACTTCACCTGGCGGGCGGGGTTGGCGTCCCGAAACGCGACCGTCTGCAGATCGTCGCTGCCGGTGACCTGTGAAAGCCCGCCGCGCGCGACCAAGGAAGCGTAGGCGCCGACCAGGACCCGGTCGCTGCCACCTTCGAGACGGGCGCCCAGGATGCCGTCGGGGCGGAAGGTCTCGGTGGTCGCAGGTGAGTAGGGGTCGCTGGCGTCGAAGGTGGGCATCCCGGCGAACAGCCAGCTCCCGGGAGCCGTCAGCTGGCGGCCGGAGATCTCGTCGACGCGAACCGGGTTGGCAACTCCGGCCAGCAGCGTCGCGCCGAACCGGCGGGTCTGATTGCGCCAGTTCCAGTCTGCCTTCGCGCCGCGGATGGTGGTGTCGTAGGCGAACTCGTCCACCTTGCGAACCGACAGGGTGAGGCCGCGGCCGAACTGGGCGTAAAAATCTCCCAGCGTGAGCTCGGTTCGGGGGCCGGCGTAGGTGACGGAGAGCTTGGACGGGTAGACGGTGGTGCGGTAGCGATTCAAGAGCGCGCGCTGGTACTCGAGGAGCTTGGCGTCGTAGCAGTCCGCCAGCGTCTCCCCCTGGCAGTTGGCGGCCGCGACCGACGGAGCCACCGCATTGGAGGCGAGATACCCCGGCGTCGGCGGCGCAAAATAGGTCGCGCTGTCCAGCCGGAAACCTGCGGAGAGGCGCCACCAGGTGAGCTGCACGCTCAGGCGGTCGAGGAACTCGCCGTAGTCGTCGTTGTCGACCAGGCCGTCGCGGTTGTTCTCATGAACCGCTCCCACCGCCGTCTCGGTGACGTCCAGCCGGACCGGCTCTCCCCGCGCGCCCGATGGTGCGGCCACGACGACAACGACGACAGCGACGGCCGCGAGGGCTGACGTCGCGCGTGCGCTCCGCCCGGAAGCGCGCCGGGACATCGGTTCGGGCCTACTGCCCAAGCTCGCGTTCAATCTCGCGGGCCAGGATCGTTTCGTCGCCCGGCGAATACCCTTCGTGCTCGGAGACCACCCGGCCCGAACGATCGATCAGCACCGAATAGGGGGCGTTGCGCCGTGGGTTATAGATCGCGACCACCCGGGTCTCTTGATCGAGCAGCACCGGGAAAGGGATGCGCAGCTGCTGCACGTCGCCTCTGACCTGGGCGATTGATTCGGGCCCATCGATCGAGACGCCGGCGACGACCAGGCCGCGTCCGCGGTACTTCTCGTAGATCTCGGCCAGATGCGGGATCTCCAACTTGCAGGGGTCGCACCAGGTCGCCCAGAAATCCAGCAGGACCACATCCTTCCCCCGGTGGTCGGAGAGCTGGAACCGTCCCCCGCGCACGTCGTCGAGCTGGAAGTCCGGAGCCAGGGCCCCGGCCTGGCCTGCCCCCACCGGCGGCTGGCTCGTGCGGCATCCGCCCGAGGCGATGAGGCCGGCGAGGGTCGTCAGGCGGGCGATCTGGGCGAAGACGCCGAGGCTGCCGGCCCGCCCACCCGCCGCCTCACGGACAGACGGAAGGCTTTTCAGGCGCAAACTCACAGATGAAAGCCTCCAGCGTGTCCTGTCCACCGAAGCCGGTCTCTTCGCCCCGCGAGACCATCGTCTTCGCGTCGAGCAGCATGATGAAGGGGAGCGCCGCGACGTCGAAGTACGGCGCGAGCTTCTCGCTGGGATCGATGAAAACGGGAAACGGCAGCTGGTGGGCGTTCATCCAGTTGTCGAGGTCCCCCTGCGTCGCCGGCGCACCGGTGGTCTCGTTTTGGCCCTGGTACAGATCCTGGATGATTTGCACGCCGGCGGGGATGAAAAGGTTGGCCACCGACGGCAAGGTATTCGCCTCCTGCACACAGGGGTTGCACCAGACGGCGCCCACCGTCAGCAGGATCGCCGTCAGGGGAGCGCCGGAGGTGGTGGTCTTGGTCCCGTCCGAGTTGAAAAAATCGTGCAGCGCGAACTCTTGAAGGGTGTGGTCCTGAAAGCTCGGATAGCCGAAGAAGGTCGCATCCGCCACGACGTTGCCGGTGCCCACGCCATAGGGCCCGCCGGGGTAGCTGGTCGTCCCGGCTTCCTTCGCGGCGATTCCCGCTTCGGGGGGCCCCAAGCCGGCCTTGCTCGAGCAACCCGAGGCTCCGAGCCAGATCGCCATACATCCCGAAAGAATCCCGGCAAGAGATGTCGGAAGAGACATCGGAAGAGACATCAGAAGAAACCTACGGAGAAACCTGCGAAGATGCCCGGGGGCGGGAGCGGGGGGTTGCAATCCCATTGTCATCACCTCGACCTTGGGGCGATTCTGAACCTTGGGCCGGCATCGTGACTAGGCGAAACTGACGGCATGTCTTTCGGTCTTCAAATGCTTGCGACCCGGCGACCCCTCGCGGCGCAGGCGCTGGCATGTGTCTTGGTGTCCTTCCTTGGATGCGTCTTGGGATGCGTCTCGGGATGTGGCTCGAGCCCGAGCGGGCCGGCCGCTTGCGACAGCGCGCGCTGCCTGGCCGGCAACAGCTGCGTCGACGGCCAGTGCAGCCTCCTTTGCGCCCATCACGGCGATTGCCCGGAGGATCTCGGATACAGCTGCGTCGCCGGGGTGGCGGACGACGGCAGCGGTCAGAAGCTGGTCTGTCGGCCGGGCTCGGTTCCGCGGACCGCCGGGGGCTACGGCAGCGCCTGCGGGCTGCACCTCGATGCCGACTGTGACGCATCACAGGGATTCGTCTGCGTCGGCGAGCTGAACGATTCGGACGCATTCTGCACCAAGCTCGACGGCTGCACCGCGGACGCCGATTGCCCCGCGGCGATGTACTGCGGCACCTCGCGGCAGCTCGGTTGCGTGAGCCCGACTGTGTGCGCGTCCGACGCCGACTGCGCGTCGCTCCCCGGCACCACCTGCCTCGACAACGGCACCGGCACGACGTCGTGCATGAGCGCGCCGGGGTGCCACCTTGCCTCGACCGACTGCCCGCGGGGCACCACCTGCCAGCCTCTACCCGGCCAGACCAGCAGGCTCGCACTGGCACGCGCCTGCGAGCCCCGCGGGTACTGCGCTCCCTGCCAGACCGATGTGGACTGCGCCGACGCGGGGGCCGCTTGCGTCCTCGATCGAAACGGCGCCGGGTTCTGCTCCCAGCTCTGTCAGCCCGGGGGCACCAGCTGCGATCCCGGTGCGGATTGCCAGGGCACCCCCAACGGCAACTTCTGCATTCCCAAGGGCGGCACCTGCCAGGGCGATGCGTCGTCCTGCTCCGCCTGCCGCGACGACAGCGACTGCGGAAGTCAGGGGATCTGCACGCAGGTGGCAGAGACGACAGAGCGATATTGCATCGAGCCCTGCCAGGGGACGACCTGCCCGAACGCGCCCGGCGGCGAGCCGATGGCCTGCTGCACCGATCCCGTCGGCTGCGGCCTGGCCGTGAACGAATGCATGCCCGAACCGTTCCCCAACACCTATCCCCGATTCTCGACCGGCTGCTGGCTCAAGCCCTGCCAGGTCAACGGCGACTGCGCAGACGACGAGCTCTGCGACGTCCGGTCGCAGACAGCGGTGAGCGACACGGAGCTGGTCACCGCCTGCGGCACCGTGGGCGTTTGTCGTCCCGTCCACGATCCCTCCGACGCCATCGATTTCCCGATCTACGGGCGGGTCTGCGACTGCGCCGGCAACGACTACCTCTTCGAGAGCAACCTGGCCCGGGACCGCAGCGCCGCCTTCAAGGGCTGCTGCAGGACGTTCCTGACCGCGAACGGCAACACGTACACCTGCGCGGCGCCCCCTCAATAGCGCGCCGCGAGACCGTCCGCACCGACGCGATTGATTGGTTCGCCGCTACGATCCGGTCCAGTACCGGACCGGCCCGGTGTCGCTGTGGACGAACTGGGAGTGCGGGTAGAAGCCGACGCCGCCCATGTGCAGCGAGCGGACGTAGTGCAGGACCTGGCGCGTCGCCACGCCGCGGATGCGGAAGTCGACGGCGTGCCCTTCCATGTGCTGGCTGTGGCGGGCCACCTGGTGCCCCTTCTTGCGCAGCATGAGGTTGTACTTCGGTGATCGATAGCCGGAGACGACCTCGATCCGCCGCGCCGAAAATTTTCCCGCCACGCGCTTGAGCACGTCGACCAAGCGGGCGTCCATGCGCGTGGCCTGGTTGGTGAAGTGATCGCGCAGGAACAAGAAAAACCGGCCGTCGATCTCGTGGCCCGAGTCGGGGAGGATCGGCAGCGCTTCGTGCGTCCAGACGTTGTAGAGCGTGGTCACCGGTTCGACCCGCTCACCGGGCCACAGCTCCGGGTCGGCGCCGGTGGCGTTGGAACGGCTCGCGTGCCGGCGCGCGTGTGCCGCCCGACTCGGCGTCGCCCACCGCGCGAGGTCGGCATCGGAGACGTGCACGTCCGGGCGCAGCTCCTTGTCGCGCAGCCACTCCTCTTTCTTCGCCAGCGCGCGCGGCTCGCCCGGGCCGAAGTGCTCGGCACGCGCGGCGACCGGATCGAAGATCGGATCCGGTTCGGGCGCGGCGACGACGTCGGCGGACATCGCCAGATAGGCTACCAGCGCGAGCACACGTCAATTATACGGCCCGCCGGACCGACCGTAAAAATTGGCGCAAAATGCCTACCTGTCGTCGGAGACATCCCGCGGTCGAGGGCTACTGGCAGTCGAGCTCAGCCGCACCGAGGGCGTGGCACTTGAGGCAGGCCCGGCGGTTGCGCGACGCCAGAAACCGACAACGCGCCGTGGCACCGAAATTCGGCCCGTGCGGCGAGAAGTTGGCCCCGCGGGTCGGATCGCTCGAATGGCATTCGAGGCAGCTCTCTTCCCGGTGGCACGAGACGCAGGTCCGGATGTTGCGCTTGGCCTGGACCGAGTGGCTGGCCGGCCGGGGCGTGGCGATCACCGCGCCGGTCGTGTCGCGCGCCCAGCCCGGCGGGTGGAACTGCTTGATTTGCGTCCCCGTCCCGAAGGGATTGTTCGCCCTGGTCCCCGGCAGCCCGCCCGACGGATCGGACGAGACCCCCGTGCGCTGGTGGCAGCCGACGCAGAACGTCTGTAGGCGGTGGCAGGACGAACAGTCGGGGACGTTGCGGCGCGCGTCGGCCACGTGCAGCGTGACGTAGTCGGCGGGATGAATGTCGGGTGGCTTGACCACGCCTCCGTGGCAGTCGGTGCATTCGCTGCGCCGGTGGCAGGAGAGGCAATAGCTCTCGTCGCGGCCGGCCTGCGCGTGATCCCGCCGGAAGGTGGGCCCGTGCGCGTCGATGCCGCGCAGCGATCCGGACGGCTCGAGCAGCCCGCTGCCGCCGGCGGCTCCGGTGGCGGCCGTGGCGAGCTTGACCTTGAGCCGGCCGTCCGGCTCGGTGAGGTGACAGGCGCCGCAACGTCCGGTCGATTGCTTGCCGCTATGGCAGCCGAGACAGCTCGCCATCATCGGGAGGTCGACGCGGGTGATCATCCCTTGCACGGCGGCGTTGGCGTGGCAAAGCGCGCAAGCGATCCCGCGCGTCGCGTGAAGCTGATGGTTGAACTTCAAGCTCGGCCGCGCCAGCACCACGCGCGGCGGTTCGGCACCGAGACCGGCCGTCGGCATCCAGCCGTTGTTGATCGCGTGGGATCCCGTCGGGCTTTGCCCGGCGGGACCCGTCGCGGGGGGGTTCGGGGACCCTTCGAGGGTCCCCGTGTTGCCGTCGGCGTGGCAAGCGTCGCAACGCGCCGGCGCTTCCCCCTTCGGCACCGACTTGGCAGGCTGCGTCCGATCGATCTTGTGGCAGCTCCGGCAGGCGGCTTCACCGGGGATGAGGTTGTCGACCGCCGCCGTCGAGGTCTGCGCCGAGCTGTGGCACCCCTCGCAAGTCGCGCCCGCGCGCGCGTGCATCGCGTGGTCGAACTTGATCGGGATCGTTTCGCCCGGATAGATGAGCGGCGAGGGTCCGGCCGGCACCACCGGCGCCACCGGTGCAGCCTGGGTCGTCGCGGGAGACGGCGACGCCGAGGCCGACGCGAGGCCCGCGAGCACGCCGCCCGCCACGCCCGCGGCCAGGGCGACGCCGAACGCGACCGAAGAGGTCCAGCGCTTCATATCGACGCGTCGACCTCGAACATGGCCAGACCGCGGAACTGGCTCTCGTAGTAAGTGCCGACGTTGTCCTCCACCAGCAGATGAAGGTGTTGCCCTTTCCCGACCTGAAAACGTCCGCCCGCCTGCATGCCGAAGACGACGCCGCTCCCCGTGACCGCCGGCTGAAGATCGGAGCGCCAGGCGTAGCCGGTGAGCCGCCCCTCGAGCTCGATCGGGGGCCGGACCTGAAACCGGGCGGTGCCGTCGACGCCGATCTTGCGGCCGCCGTAGCCGTCGTCCCAGTAGCCGTCGGCGCGCAGCAGGCCGCGCCCGCGCCGCCAGGCCGCGCCCAGACTGCCACCGCCGGCGGTACGCCCGCCCGGTGCCGCCGCGCCCACGTCTTGCCCCGCGTAGGGCCCGGTCGTCGCGATCTCGTCGTCGGTCGACAGGAAGAATCGCGCGAACGCGCGCGCGTAGGCCTTCACGCCGCGGGGCAGGCCGATCTCGTAGCTGGCGCGCAGATCGCGATAGGCGCCGGTCGAAAAGATGTTCCAGATCGAATCGCCGTCGAAGGTCGGCGCCAGGTAGTCGTGCTCCAGCGTCAGCCACTGGCGCGGCGTCAGGCGCACCCGCAGCGCCAGCTGCTCGTCGTCGAATTCCGCAAACAGGAGGTTGTAGCGCACGCCGCCCGAGAGATAGACGCGGCTCCGCCAGGCGGCCGTCGCGGTCAGCGCCACCAACTCCTGGTTGACGCCGCTCTCCGGCTCGCCCGGCTGCCGGTCCGCGGTGTCCGACCACATCCGCCGGTAGGAGAGCCGCGCGGAAAACGGCGCGCCCGTCTCGCCCGCGACCAGCGCCACGCCGGCCAGCGGTCGCAGCTCGGCATTCTGATCGGGCCGCGTCGCCGGATCGCGCGATCCCGCGCTGGTCCCATCCAGCTCGTAGATCGGCGACGACAGCGGCATCGCCCCCCGCACCTCGGTCCCCGAAAAAGCCTCCACCGCAAACCGAGGCGTCAGGTGAAAGAGCGCGTCCGCGCCGTCGAACGCGTAGAGATCGATGAGATCGAAATGTAGCTGGCGACCGAGCTGGAAGTCGAGCCGCCCGGCGATGTTCCGGCCGACCAGGACCGCGTAGAGGATGTCGAACTCACTCTGCTGGAGCTCCGGGATGGCGGCCGCGCCGGACGGCGCCCCCAGCAGGTAGCCGCCGAAGTCGCTGTCGAAGCGCAGCGAAGCCTCGAACGTGATCAGGTTGCGCCCGCCGTCGTCTCCGTGCCAGGCGCCGGAGCCGATGTCGGACACCGACAGATCCAGGTACTCGGTGAGCCGGCGGCGCGACAGGAGCTCGTTGCTTCCGTCGGGCGCGAACCCACGCACCTGATAGCCCTGGCCGATGGTGCGCAGATCGATCGAAAAATCGTAGCCCCACGCCGGCGCCGACAAACCACAGATCACCAACCCGAGCAGCACCGCGGGGCGCGGCACTGGATCTATTCCGGCTCGACTTCGAGGTCGAGGTGATCGGCCGGCAGCGCCTGCACCTTCTTGGCGCGCGTCCGCGGCAGGGGCCTATCGGCCTCGCCGACGATCTCGACGTGCGTAGCCGGCATCCCGGCGTCCACGAGCGCCGACATCACGCGCGCCGCGCGCACCGCGCGCATCTCACCGGCCGTCTTGAAGAGGCTGCGCAACTCCTTGGGTGGCAGGGCCGACGACGACCGGGCGGCGATGCGCACCTTGGCTTCTTCCTTCTTGGCGGCGCCGGCCAGAATCTTCAGCGCCGCCTGCCCGGCCTCCGACACGTCGATGCCGTTCGCGTCGATCACCTTGGGCGCCAGGAAACTCACGTGCAAGATGGCGCCGTCGACGGTGACGGTTGCGCCCAGCTCCTCCAGCCCCGGGCGAAGCCCGGTCGCCAGCGCATCGGCGGTCGTCTTGCGCTTCGAGTCGGTCGCGGCTTTTTCCCTGTCGGCGCCGACAAACTTGCTGAGCTGCGCCTTGAGCTTGTCGCGCTCGGCGACCGCCTCGTCGGCGGTGCTGCGCGCGCTCGCGAGCTCCGCCTGGCGGGTGCCGACGGCGTGCTCCATCTTCTGGTACGGGATGACGTAGACGTAGCCGGCGAATCCGAGCCCGGTCGCCGCGACCGCGAACCATAAGAGCTGCTTCCACCCCCCGCCGGATCGCTGTACGCCTGCCATCGGGTCCTCGAACGCGTAGCGCGCCATGCGCGGCGCAACATACCGCATTTTCTGGAGCGCTAGAGGCGG
>Ga0080027_10000419_pt1 | contig 18328 bp, 16 predicted proteins | sample OrgsoiDNA2013046_FD_70962 | JGI IMG/M metagenome (GOLD analysis project Ga0080027, IMG submission 70962) | Permafrost soil microbial communities from the Arctic, to analyse light accelerated degradation of dissolved organic matter (DOM) -... | ecosystem: Environmental > Terrestrial > Soil >... | reverse complement strand
CCGGTGCGGTAAGGGTTCCAGCGCGGCGCGGGACGAGCAAACGTTTGCCACAGCGTCTGGGCGCCCGCCGCGATATCACCCCCAACGTAGTTGGGGTTCTCCTTCTCCTCGTCGGCGGCCGTGTGCACCGACTTCGCCAGCACGAGGTCGCGAAATCCAGGCGCGAACCGCTCGACCTGAGCCGTGATGTGCTCGCTCATGTCGACGGTTGAGCCTGCGGGCACGTGGCAGTAGGTCCACAACGTGTGCTGGCCCTTCGGCGCGCGACTCGCGTCGATGACACCGGGTTGGGCAGCGAGCACGTACGGCCGTTGCGGATGACGTCCTGCTGCGACATCGTCCTCGCTTGCAGCGATCTCCTCAAAGGTGCCACCGAGATGCACGGTGGCGGCTCGGCGGCAAGGTTCCGCGGTCCAGGGCACCACACTCGACAGTGCGAAATCGACCTTGCACACCCCGGGGCCGTAGCGGTATTTCGTGAGTGCGCGTCGATAGCCCGATGACAACCGATCTCCACCGAGCTGCAGCAGTGCGCGAGGGGCGACATCGAGGAGCACGGCGCGAGCCGGCGGCAGTTCGGCAAGCGACCGCACGAATGTGTCGGGTATCACCGAACCGCCGGCATCTTCGAGCGCGCACACCATTGCCGCGATGAGCTGGCCGGATCCACCTTCGACAACCGGCCAGCCGACGGCATGGCCGAGTGCTCCGAGGAGAAGGGCAACAGCACCGGTCGGAGGGCGGTTCAACGGCAGCATGGCATGTGCCGCAACGCCGGCCAGCAGGCCACGGCCCTCGTCGGTCGAGAAGTGTCCCGCCATGCGCCGCGCTGACGAGAGTGCCGAGAGGCCGAACCCGGCAACCTTCAGCGGATGACGTGGTGGCCGGCGCAGTGTCGAGAGGGTGATGTCGATGACCGCGTCGGCGTGGCGTACTGCACCGGAACACCAACGCCGGTAGGCCTGCGCATCTGCCCCGAGAGCATCGGCGGTGGCATCAAGTGACCGCACCACAAAGCCGGCCCGGCCGTGGTCGAGCGGATGGGCGAACTGCACGTCCGGTTCGAGCAATCGAACCCCACGGGAGGCGAGGTCGAACCGACGAAAGAACGGTGAGGCGAGAGCAAGTGGATGCACTGCTGAGCAGACATCGTGCCGAAAGCCCGGCAGCGTCAACTCTTCAGTACGCGCGCCGCCCCCCGGAGTTTTAGCGCCTTCGTAGACGTGCACGCGCAGCCCAGCCCGGGCTAGGGTGACTGCGGCGGCGAGGCCGTTGGGTCCGGAGCCGACAACGATCGCGTCCGGAACGTCAGCCACGCGGTCGAGCACGCAGTCGCCGCACCGGCGCGGTGACGGTGCGCGCCATCGACTGAAACACGCTGCGGATCGCGGCGTTGTGCCACACGTTCGTCCAATGCCGCCATTGCCGCTTCTTGTCGACGCAGACGATGGTCTTGACGACGACTGGATCTGCCACGCCGAGGTAGCGCGCGACGGCGGTGAGGGTATGCGCCCAGAACGCGTTCTCCTTTCGGTGGCCGCCGAATATCAACGCGAGTTCATAGATGGGATCGTTCGCCCTCAGCAACACTTGAGCCTGCAGTTCGGTGATACCGGCCGTGGTGCGCTCCGCGCTGAAAGTAATCCAGCCAGCAAACATGTGGCCCTGAGGCGTCATGAAGGTGAACGACTGCTCGTCGGCGTACAACACCATGACGCCCGTCGAGAGTCGCGGCGCACCGGGCGCAAGGGACATGTCAATGAGCGCGACGTCGCCCGGGTTCAGGCCAGCGAGGCCGCCGGCGAAACGATTCCCTTTCGGCCAGAAGTCGGCGAAGTGGGCGCGCCACTCGCTGATCGCGTGCTCCGGTGTGACGTTCGCACCGAGTGGTGTGACGTAGGTCTTTTGCCACATCTTCCCAAAGCCCTGGATCGGTCCGGTCAGCCGTCGGCCAGAAACGTTCGTGCCGCGAACGCCGTCACGCTTTTCGACAGTGAGCCGTTGCACATTCGCCGCCCAGTTATCGGCGTCGCGCCGTGGACTGACCGCAGGGAGAAGGGGCGCAACTGGCGCACTGCCTGCGTCGTCGGTCGGTAGATCAGGCCGTTGCGTTGTCATGTGGTCCTCCTCACCTTGCGGTGGCGCCGGCCAGTGCCGACGCTTCGTCATCGAAGATCGAGATCGCCTCGTCGAGGCGCGTGAGCTCGAAGATCTGTCGGTAGTGCTGGGACAGGCCGAACGCGGCGAGCTGCTGATGTTGTCGGTTCGTTCGCACGAGAAGAGTGACGAGCATTCCGATGCCGCCACTGTTCATGTATTCCAGTCCACTGAAGTTGAGCACGACCCGATGGGTGTCGCCGCTGCTGACTTCGTCGTAGGCCGACATCAAGACGCTCTCGCAGGAACCGGTCACCTCACCGACGATGTCAACGACCGCAGTCCCACTCGCGACGCGACGTACGTCCATGCTCACCGTTGGTGCGTCCATGGTTCTCCCTCTCGAGTGCGGCTGTCAGGCCGTCGGTGTCGCGATGGCGTCGTCGACGTCCGCGTACATCTGGATGAAGTCGGATAACCGGGTGATCTCGAAAATCTGTCGGTAGTGGTCGGAAAGCCCGCTTGCCGCAACGACCCGCCGTTCTGCTCGTGCCTGCGCGAGGATGCCGACGATGACGGCAATGCCCGTGGAGTTGATGTAATCGACCGCGGTGAAATCGAGGACCACGCGGTGCGCCATCTGCGCGCCGAGGGTCTCCGCATACGCCGTTTGCAAGGGCTTGGCCGCACTGGAGTCGATGTCACCCCGCATCTCCAGTACGACGGCATCCGGTACGCGCCGTACCGTGACCTCACAACTGCTCTGCATCGTGATCTCCTTCGGGGCCAACCGGGCCATCTGTTCGCATCGTCAGTCGAACGGTGTGCAGACCGTCATGGGTCGACACCTCCATGTCGTCGACCATGCTCTGGACAAGGAACAGCCCCCACCCGCGTGGTCGCTGTTCGCCGCGCAATTTCAACTCGAGGTCAGGAATCTCCTTGTTGCCATGCTCCGCACGATCACCACCACGGTCGGTGATCGTCACGGCCACCGCGTCGACGGTGCGGAGCACTGCGATCTCGACGGGCACCTCGGGGCGGTTGTCGTTGCCGTGCTCGATCGCGTTCATCGTGGCTTCGGCAACGGCTGTCTTCAGTCGCTCGAGTTGGTCGGCGCTAAGCCCACAGTCGGCCGCCGCCGTTGCCACGGCGCGTAGCGCGATGCGTTCGTTCCCGGGCTCGCTCGCGACCGCGAAGGTCGCCAGCACCTCCGCTGTCCCGTCAGCTTGAGGCGCGGTCATGGTCGACCCCCGTGATCGCCGTGATGCGGGCCCCCTGAGCGTTGCAGGCTCACCAACGTGATGTCGTCCTCTTGCTCGTGATCGGGGCCGGTGAAGCGGTCGAGCTCAGAGAGGCACAAGTCGATCAGCGCTTCGCCGGATGCGCCGCGCCCGACCACCTCGCCGATGCGCGGGAATCCGAACATCTCGCGGGTTGGACTGTGTGCCTCGGCGAGACCGTCGCTGTGGAGGAGCAAGCAATCACCCGGCCCGAGTTCGGCGGTCTTCTGCTCATACTCTGAACCCGGCATGAGACCGAGCGGCATGCCGCGGGCCTTGAGCTCGACGACGCCGTCCGCGCTACGCAAGAACGGCAAGTCGTGACCGGCATTCGCGAATTCGATTCTCCCGCTGCGTGGGTCGAGAAGAAGCGCGAGGCAGGTCACGAACATGTGGGCAGGGATGTCGTGGCACAGCAAGTCGTTCACGTGCGCAAGCACGGCACCGGGAGACGTCAGCTCAGGTGCGGTCGATCGCAGCAACGCGTGCGTACTCGCCATCACGAGCGCCGCCGGCACGCCCTTGTCGGTCACGTCGCCGACGACCACCATGACCCGTCCGTCTCGCAGCGCGATGAAGTCGTAGAAGTCGCCGCCGACTTGGCGGGCAGGACGGTAAAAGGCGGCGACGCTCCAACTTGGCAGGTCGGGCAGTTCCTTCGGCAGGAACTGCTGCTGAATGAGTTGGGCGACCTTGAGTTCTTGGTCGATGCGCTCCCGCTGACGTGCTTCGGCCTGCTGCTCGAGAACGAGTTGCCCGACCCGGATCGCGGGTGCGGCGTGGCCGGCGAGCGAATCGAGTAAATGGCGATCGTCGGTGGAGTAGTCACGCTCCGACAGCCGCGGCCCAAGGTGGAGCAGCCCGATCAGCTCACCCGATGAGACCAAGGGGACGACGAGGACGACGCCAGCGGCGCGCATCGCAGCAAGCCCGGGGGAGTCGAGCTCGAGATCGGTGATGTCGACCGGGCCTTCGGCGCTCTGGCAGTACCCGAGAATCGGGTCGTTCGGTGCGATCTCGAACGCCGGCCCGGCATGGACCGGAGCGGAGATCTCCGGCAGGGTCACCGTGCGCGGTCGCCGTCGTAGCGGGAGTCGCGACCGCCGGTTCGCTCCGGACGAGAGTGGTGGGCTCGCCGCGGACGGTGTAAGCGGCGTGGCGGAATCGCCGGCGGCGCTGAGCTGACCGCGTTCGGAAGCAGTGTGCTGCGACAGCAGGGACTTGGCCATCACGACCCGATCGTCGAAGGCGACCAGCGTACGGCTCCGGGCCCGAGCTGAGGACACGAGATCTGCCGAGACATCTGCCATCTCCTCCGGTTCGTCCGGGCCGTCGTCCCCGAGATTTGCGGCCCTGTTGAGAAGCAGTCTCACCGCGCACCGTTCCGAAAGCGTTACGGTCTTGCCACAAGCCGACGGTGCCGTGACAGCGGTGCCCGATTCGGGCCGCTGCTGTCGAGACCTTGGGGGGTGCCGGTGCTGAGGTTGGGCCTGCTCGGACCACCCCGTATCGAGCGCGACAGGCATCCCGTGCACTTCGATACACGCAAGGCCATTGCGCTTCTTTCGCTGGTCTCCATGGCCGACCAGCCGCTCAGCCGGGAACGGCTGGCGACGATGCTGTGGCCCGATTCCGACGGTGATCGGGCTCGTGGCGCGTTGCGTCGCACGGTCTCGGTGACTGCGGCCGGTGTCGGGCCGGCGCTCGTGGTGAATCGCACGACCGTCGGGCTCGACCCTGATCAGGTGCAGGTCGACGCCGCCGAGTTTCGGCGGCTGATCGGAGCTGGAGACGTTGACTCATTGGAAATGGCCTGTGAGCTATACCGCGGCGATTTCCTGACCGGCTTTGCGGTGCGCGACAGTCCGGACTTCGATGACTGGCAGAGCTCGACTGCCGAAGACCTTCGCCACGCGCTCAGCACAGCGCTGGAAGAACTGGTCTCGGCCCGACTTGCCACCGGGGATCTCGACCGTGCCCTCGAACTCGCCCATCGGTGGGTTGGTTTGGACGTTCTTCACGAACCGGCGCAGCAAGCCACCATCCGACTGCTTGCGATGACAGGTCAGCGAGCTGCGGCGTTGCGGCAATACCGGGTGTGTGTACGTGTGCTCGCCGACGAACTCGGCGTGGCACCGTTGCGGGAGACCACCTCGTTGTACGACGACGTGCGGGCCGGGCGGGTCGCAGCGTCGGCCCGGCCCGCGACGAGGGTTGTCGCGCCGATCACGACGGTGCCGCACCGTGCCCCTGCAGACGACTTCGTTGGCCGCGAGGCGGAACTCGCGCTGCTCGAGGCGGCACTCCTCGGCGTCCCGCCCGGTCGTCGACTGGTGGCCTTGACCGGCGAGATGGGGTCAGGGAAGACGCGGTTGGTGGGGCAGTTGGCGGCCAGGGCGGCGATCTGGCACGCGCCGGTGTTCATGGTGCGTGCGCACCAAGGCGAGACGAGTCTGCCGTTCGCAGTGCTGACCGATCTGCTCGCACAGATTCTGAGCCGGCAGCCCGAGATCACGACCGTTGTTCCCGCCCATGTGGCGTTGGAGGCTTCGAGACTCGTTCCTGGCTTCTCGCTTACGGCGGTACCGCCGGCCGAAGCTCTCGCGAGCTCGATCGGGCTCACCCGGATGTACGGCGCTGTCGCCACCATCCTGGTCGCCGCCGCCGACTCTGCGTCTGGTGAGGCCGGGCTCGTGGTGTTGGACGACGCGCATTGGGCTGACGACGCCACCTTGGGTGTTTTGGGTTACATCGTGAACCGGTTGCTTGAGCTGCCTGTTCGTCTCGTGCTGACCTGGGCGCCCGAAAGCGCCGGTCGACTTGCGGCATTGCGAGCCGCGGTGTCGGAGGCGGTCGCGGCGGATCTTGCCCTCGTCGTTCCTGTCAAGCCTTTCGGGCCTGCTGAGATCGAGGCACTCCTCGCGGCCACCCCTTCTGCCCAGCTCGATCCAACCCGTTTGCTGGCGGAGACGCGCGGGCTGCCGCTTCTCGTCGTCGAATATCTGCGCGCCGCGCAGACCGGCACGGTCGAATCGCCGCCTGCGAATGTGCGCGAACTGCTGGTGCGGCGTCTTGATGCGGTACACGAGACCACGATCCAGGTGGTCTCGGCGGCGGCGGTGCTCGATGGACGATTCGACGCCGACCTGCTGCGCACGGTCAGCGGTCGAAGCGATGCAGAAACGGCAGACGCCTTGGACGACGCCATGCGCCATCGTCTCCTTGAGGAGAGTCGTTCGACCTTGGACGGCGAGGTGCCGGCGTACGACTTTCCGTTCGAGGCGCTCAGACAGGTGGTGTCGGAGCGAACGACGTTCGCGCGGCGCCGCCTGTTGCACGGTCGCGCTGCCGATGCGCTGGCCCGGCTGCACGACCGCGTACCCCTCGCCGACTCATCGGTCAACGCTGCGTCGGCCGCGGTCACTCCGGCCGTCGTCGCGCATCACCTTGAGCAAGCGGGCCGTGATGCCGAGGCGGCTCCGTGGTGGTGGCGGGCGGCTGCACGATCGCGCGCCTTGTATGCCCACGACCAGGCTTACTCGGATCTGTCCCGCGCACTGGCACTGGGTTACTCGGCGTTCGATGTGTGGTCGAGTACGGGCGAGGTTCTCGTGGCGCTCGGGCGGTATTCGGAGGCGCTCGGCGCTTATGAGACCGCAGCCGGTCTCGCGGTTGAGGCGGAGCTGGTAGCCGGAGTCGAACACAAACTTGCGGAGGTGCATCATCGGCTGGGCGATTGGGGCGCTGCCGACGACCACCTGCGCGCGGCACTTGAGCTTCTTGACGGTGCAGCCGCGCCCGCGGCGTTGATGGCGCGGATCGGATCTGACCGGGCGCTAATTGCCTACCGGCGTGGTGACGTATTGGCGGCCCGCGAGCTGGCCGATCGCGCATTGCAGACTGCTGATGCCGCGGCCGATGCGATGGCGGCCGCGCAGGCGCTCGACGTCCTCGGCATGCTGTCAGCGGCCGTTGGCGACCTCGGGGCCGCGGAGGACTTGCTTCGGCGCAGTATCGCGTCGGCGCTGACGTTGCCGGACTCGGGTGTCGCAGTCGCGGGACTGAACAACCTGGCCCGCGTGCTCGCCGACCGCGGCCGGCGAGATGAGGCGCTTGACGCCGCGCGCGAAGCCTTGCGGCTGGGTGCGGAACGCGGTGACCAGCATCGCCTCGCGGCGCTGCACACCAACCTCGCTGACCTGTTGCACGTTGCGGGTGACGAAAACGCCGCGCTCGACCATCTCAAGGAGGCGGCCAGGCTGTTCGCATCGGTCGATACCGGCGGCGAGCCGCGAGCGGAGGTCTGGACCCTGGTGGAGTGGTGATGGCCCCGGTTCGCCGTAACGCTTCGGGAACGGTTGGCCCGTAGCGTGTCGCACATGACCGGGCTCGATCGTGCGACGGCCGTACGTTTCCGATGGGCGAATTCGCGGACGGCGCTCTGGCTGGGCATCGTCGCCGCGGTTCTGGTGCTGGCGGGGGTGCCGCTGTCCGTCGCGACGCACGGCTTGTCGGCGAACGTCCTGTCGCTGGTGTTCCTGCCGTACGGAATCGTCGGCTTCGTCATTGCGCGACGGCAGCCACGCAACCCGATCGGCTGGATCCTGCTCGCCATATTGATCGCGGTCGCGTTGGGTGGTGCTGCCGGCCAGTACGCCGTGTTGTACTACGACCAGGGCCACCGAGGACTGCCACTCGCTCGAGTCGCTGTGTTTCTGGCTGCGCTGTGGGTGTTCATGGTCGTCTTGTTGCCGCTGCCGATCGGGCTCTTCCCAGACGGCCGGCTGTCCCGCCGTTGGCGATTCGTGTTGTGGCTCTACATCGTCGACATCGTGGGCTTCTTGCTCGTCTTCGGCTGGGTCGACCTCACCGGTGTCCTCGCCCACCACCTCACGCTCGACTCGTCGGGGGAGCTGGCGACCTTCGGCGGCAGCCAGACCGGCTGGGCCTCGACAGCGGAGGTCTTCTTGGTTCCCGGGTACGTGCTGATCGCGTTGGCGTGGGTGGTCCGGCAGGCGCTGGCCTACCGGGGGTCGACTGGGGATCGACGCCAGCAACTGAAGTGGTTGATCAGTGGCGGTCTGATCTGCGTTTGCGGACTCCTGATTGCACTCCAGCTTGGCCCGAGCCACTCGACTCTGTGGCACTGGGTGGCGAACGTGAGTTCCGTCGGCATCGTCGCCCTCCCGATCAGCCTCGGCATCGGGATCTTGAAGTATCGGTTGTACGAGATCGATCGGTTGATCAGTCGCACGTTGTCGTACGCGATCGTCACCGGTCTGTTGGTCGTTGTGTATGTGGGGATGATCGCGTTGACGACGCGGCTCATCCCGTTGTCGTCGTCGGTGGGGGTCGCTGCGTCGACGTTGGTGGCAGTCGGTTTGTTTACGCCGGTTCGTCGTCGAGTGCAGCATTGGGTGGATCGGCGGTTCAATCGGGCCCGGTACGACGCGGAGGCGATGGTCGCGACCTTCACCTCACGCCTGCGCGACGCCGTCCAACTCGAGACCGTGCGCCGTGACCTGCTCAACGTCGTCAACGCAGCCGTCGAACCGAGCCAGGTGTCGCTGTGGATACGACCCATGAGCCGCGTCTCATGATGCGAGCCTTTACCCGTTGGGCAACGCCGCGCACAGCCCTGTTCGCCGCGCTTGTGATGGTGGTACTCCTCGTGGCCGCTGTCCCCCTCTCGCTGCTGACCCACAATCTTTCGGAATCCGTGCCGTTCCTGCCCGCCGCGATTGTGGGTGTCGCGCTCGCGAGGCAGCGACCACGCAATCCGATCGGTTGGGTGTTCGTCGCCTTGGCGTTGACGGTGTTCGTCACCGCGGACACATCGCAATACGCCGTGCTGGCCTATCGACTGCACCACCCCGGGCTGCCATTGGCGCGCCTCGCGGTTGCGACCAACGCGATGTGGCTCGTGCTCGTGCTCCTCTTGCCGCTGCCGATTCTGTTGTTCCCCGACGGCCGCGTTGAGTCGCCGTTTTGGCGTTGGACGCTACGCGTCTATCTCGCGGCGAGCGCGTTCGTGGTCCTCCTGCTTGGCCTAGGCGGAGCTGTTCAAGCGCTCACGGCGCACCGTATTCGGGTCGACTCCAATGGCGATCTCGTAACCTCGCACGCTCAGGGCTCGGTTGTGCAGAGCATCGGAGCTGCGAGCTTCCTGCTGCTGTACGTGGCGATCGCGTTCTCGTGGGTGCTGCGCCAAGTGCTCGGCTATCGCCTGGCCTCGGGTGACCGCCGCGCCCAGCTGAAGTGGCTCATGGTCGGGGGGCTGATCTCTGTCGTCGGTCTGGTGCTGGCGCTCACCGAGAGCAACGCCGGCTCGATCATTCTCCGGGTAATGGCGAACGTCGGGTTCGTCGCGGTGGCGGCGCTACCGATCAGCATCAGCATCGGCGTGCTGAAGTACCGGTTGTATGAGATCGATCGCCTGGTCAGTCGCACGTTGTCCTACGCGATCGTCACCGGTCTTCTTGTCGGTATGTATATAGGGATGATCGCTCTAACCACGCGGTTGATTCCGTTGTCGTCGTCGGTAGGTGTCGCGGCGTCGACGTTGGTTGCGGTTGGTTTGTTCACCCCGGTTCGGCGTTGGGTGCAGCATCGCGTTGATCGGCGCTTCAATCGGGCCCGCTATGACGCGGAGGCGATGGTGGCCACGTTCACTGCTCGGCTGCGCGACGCCGTCCAGCTGGAGACCGTCCGCAACGACCTGCTCACGGTGGTGACCAGCGCGGTCGAACCGAGCCAGGTGTCGCTGTGGATCCGGCCGGTGAGCAGGGTCTGATGACGCGCATATTCACCCGGTGGGCAACACCTCGGGCGGCACTGGTCGTGGGCATCGGCGCGCTGTTGCTTACCGTCGCTGAGGTGCCCTTGGACGTAGTGACCCATCAGATCTCCCAGAGCGTGCTTGTGTTGCCGTTCGGGATCGTCGGATTCGTCATCGCTCGCCGGCAGCCGGGTAACCCGATCGGCTGGATCTTGCTGGCGATCACCGTCGCGTTTCTGTTGGCCACCGACGCCGGGCAGTATGCGGTGCTCGACTACCGGCTCGGTCACCCAGGGCTGCCGCTTGCTCGGCTCGCTGTATTCATGGCCGCGGGCTGGATATGGCTCGTCGTGTTGTTGCCGCTGCCGATCGGATTGTTTCCCGACGGTCGCCTGTCGCGACGCTGGCGGTTCGTGCTCTCGGCATACATCGCCGATTGCTGCCTGTTCCTCGGGGTGTACTTCTGGCGGAACCTCACCGGAGTATTGGGCCAGAATATTATCGTCGACGGCGGCGGCGGAGTGGCATCACTGGACCGATCGGTCCACGGGTGGGAAGCGGTCGCGCAAGACGTGCTGCTGCCCGTCTACGTGGTGTTGACGGTGTTGTGGGTGGGGCGTCAACTGATGTCGTTCCGCGGGTCAGTGGGGGACAGGCGGCAGCAGTTGAAATGGTTGATGAGCGGCGGCACGATCGCGGTTGTGGCACTCATGACGCTGAATCTCGGCTTCACCTTCGTCGGGATCATCGCTTTGCCGATCAGCATTGGCATTGGGGTCTTGAAGTATCGGTTGTATGAGATTGATCGATTGATCAGTCGCACGTTGTCGTATGCGATCGTCACCGGTCTGCTGATCGGCGTGTATATCGGGATGATTGGTTTAACGACTCGGTTGATTCCATTCTCGTCGTCGGTGGGTGTCGCGGCGTCGACGCTCGTCGCCGTCGGGCTTTTCAATCCGGTACGGCGTCGGGTGCAGCACGTCGTTGATCGCCGATTCAACCGGGCGACGTATGACACACAGGCGATGGTGTCGGCGTTCACCGCTCGGCTGCGCGACGCCGTCCAGCTCGAAACCGTGCGCAGTGATCTCATCGAGGTCGTCAACGGCGCGGTTGAACCGAGCCACGTGTCGCTGTGGATCACGCCGGTGGGCCGAGGCTGATGACGCGCGCGTAGAGTCGAAACGGATCGGCGAAACCGAGCCAGCAGAGGAGCCCGACCGTGGCAACAGAATCCAACGGCCCGATCGTCGTAGGCATTGACGGCTCGACGGGCCTCTGTCGACGCACTGCGCTGGGCAGCCGACCAGGCGCGGCTCAGCAAGAGTCGACTTGACGTGGTGCTGGCATGGGAGGTGCCAGCAACCTTCGGCTTGACGTCAGTATCCGGATACGTCACAACCAACGACGGTCTTCCGCCGTTCGACTTCTAGGGCACTGCGCAGCTCACCCTCGATACTGCTATCAAAGAAGCGATTGGTGAGCCGGGTGACCTTCCGGTCCATCGCGCGGTCATCCAGGGTCACCCGGCGGCGGTGCTGATCAAGCGATCGGTCGGCGCTCAGCTGGTCGTCGTCGGATCACGCGGCCACGGCGGCTTCGAAGGTCTGCTCTTCGGTTCGGTGAGCGCGCACGTCGCTGGGCACGCGCATTGCCCGGTGACCATCGTCCGCGACATCGACCACCTGTCCGCGTAGCCAACTCCGCAGGTGCGCCGCAAGGCCGCAAGCGCTGTTTCGTCGGCGGAAGGCAACGTGTGCAAATACTTCCCGGTGTTCGCCCGGATACCCGTTCTGTGGCCCAACGGGCCCGGCTCGACGGGCCGAGAAACATCCGACTCTGCCGCATTGACAGTGGATCAAGAATGCGTCAAGGCCTCGGGTGTCGTGGCTAGTCGTCGAGGTCGTCTGAGGTAACGGTCAGGTGCGTCTGGGGGTCGCGGTAGGGGTGATCCAGACGGAGGCGTGTGCTGGTGCGACGGCTTGGTTGACCGCACGGCGCAGTTCTTGGTTGATCGTGTCGAGGTCGACAGCGTCGCGGAGGCGGATCGTGAAGGTGGCGATGATCGAGTCGGCGTCGTAGCGGGCGCGGTTGAAGCGCCGGTCGACGAGCCGTTGCACGCGGCGGCGCAGCGGGGTGAAGAGCGCTGCCGCGGCGAGCGTGGAGGCGGCGACGCCGACGGGGGAGGAGAACGGCAGGACGCTGGTGGTCAGCGCGACCAGGCCGAGGAAGACGGCGGCCAGCAGGCCCGTGATGGCGAGGTAGGAGAGGGTGCGGCTGATCAGCCGGTCGATCTCGTAGAGCCGGTACTTCAGGATCCCGATGCCGATCGCGAGCGGGATCGCGGTCAGGCCGAGGGCGGCGATGTCGGTGACGACGCGCTCCGCGCTGCTCGTGTTGTTGGTCGAGACGAGGTAGATCGACACTACTGACAAGGCCCCACCGCACATCAGCCATGTCAGTTGCTTACGCCGCTCCCCGGTGGCGCGCCGCCAGGTCGCCGCCTGCCGCATGACGAACGCGATCAGGAGCAGGAGGACGACCGGCGCCGCGGCCCAGCCGATCCCAGCCGCAGCTCCGGAAAAGCCCCCTTGCTCCCCGAGATAGTTTCCGACCTCGTCGACGTCGAACCCCGCGCCAACGTGGAGTGTCGCCAGCGAGAGTGACCAGAGGCTACTGAACCAAGCTCCAGCACTGACGTAGACAATCAGCGGGACTCGCCACCGCCGGGAGGCGAGGCGACCGTCAGGAAAGAGCGCGACCGCGAGTCCGAGCAGCACGAAGCCGGGCACCCAGGACGGCTCGGCGGCGAGGGCTACCCGGCCGAGCGGCAGCCTGCCGCCGTGCTCGTGATAGTCCAGGACGGTGTACAGCACCGCGACTGCGTAGCAAGCGAAAAACATGGAGGCGACGAGCAGCATCCAGCCGATCGGGTTCGACGGCTGCCGACGGGCAACCACCAGCCCGACCGCGGCGACGATCGCGACGATCAGCAGCAGCACCCCGTCGAACGACGCGCGCAGGTCGTGCGCCAGGACCGTGAGCAAACAGCCAGCTGCGACGGCAACCGCGGTGAGACCACCCAGAGCAAGCGAAACCCGCGGCGGTGTCAGCCCGCGCCTGAACCCGTTCGCTCTCACGCGCCAAAATCTAGGCCAAGGACCGTTCCGGCAGCGTTACGGACCCATCGCGATTGGCGGCCAGCCCCACAGTCGAGCTTCAGCGGCCGGTGTACCAGACATGGCGTCACCCCTGCTCATTCGCCCACGTCAAACTATTCGCCCACGTCAAACTAATGGTGTCCGCCGGGAGACAAACCTTACGTACATGGGCTTTGCGCGTGGAGTCGGCGTTGCCGACATAGGTCAGTCACTTCAGGTCAGTGATGCACAACACCGAGAACGGCCACGACCGCACTGACGACACCTGCGAGTCCAACAACGATCGCCCCGATCCCGCCGCCAAGCGTCCAGAGGGAATGCTCACTTCCGGCGCCCGCTTGCGTGTTCGTCATGCGTGAAGCCGCGACGACCCGTGGGCTCACTGGAGGCGTCGGCTCGCTCGCGCGGAGACGCCTGCAGACATTTATCGTCGTTAGCAACTGAGTCGACAGAGTCTCCTGGCGCAGACGATCCAGTCGGCGCTTTGACTCATCAATGCGGGGCCTTGTGGTTACGACACACCTAGGTTACGGTCGGCCACATCAATTTCGCGGTGCGATTGAAAGTCGGACTCGCTATGCATCGTCTCTCCCACCCTTTCAAGTCTCGCGCCGTCTTTCTCGTGCTCATCGGACTTTTAATCGGGTCGGTGATCGGCGGCGGCATTGCGATCGCCAACACGAGCTCGTCTACTTCTTCCCCCACAATCACAGCATGCGTGCTCAAACTCGGCGGCGTGCTCCGAATACCGACCGCCAACCTGCCATGCAACCCCCGGCTCGAGACGATAACTACCTGGAACCAAGCCGGGCAACAGGGCGTTGCCGGCCCAAGTGGACCGGCCGGACCAGCTGGCGCACCCGGTTCGTCGGGAGCTGCGGGACCAGCTGGCGCACCCGGTTCGTCGGGAGCTGCGGGACCAGCTGGCGCGATCGGGCCATCGGGAGCTAGCGGAGCACTTGGTCCCGCCGGGCCAGCCGGCCCCACCGGCGCGGCAGGGCCAACAGGGCCGGTGGGACCAGCGGGTGCGCAGGGGCCGGCTGGTTCGGCTGGCTCGGGCATAAGTAACTTCGATGCCCTGCAGGGCATGGCCTGCAATGTAGCCAGCCCCTTGCAAGGCACGATCTCGGTCACCTATTCGGCGAGCGGGGCGGTAAGTATCGACTGCACGCCATCAACAAGCTACGCACTGAACCTCACTGTCGACGGCGGAGGGGCCGTCAGCAGCAACCCAGCTGGAATCTCGTGCTCGACGACGTGCAGCCACTCGTTCTTGATCAATACGGTCGTGACGCTGTCGGCGGCCTCAACGCCGGGACTGGCCTTCACTGGCTGGGGTGGCGCTTGCACTGGCACGGGCACGTGCACCGTAACGATGTCAGCTGCACGGGACATCACTGCGAACTTCATACCGGGTGGCTTGCTCACCGTCGGGGTTACGGTCGGCTTCGACAGCGGTTGTGTATTCCAATGTCAGATTGACTCGGGAGAGGTAGACAGTTCACCAGCTGGGATCACCTGCGGAGCTAATGGCAGCAATGGAACGAACAGCGGACCTTGTTCTGCGCAGTTCCCGGTAGGCACGCAAGTCACATTGACTCGGATCGGCGGCGCCACCACCTTCACGTGGTCAGGAGCGTGCAGCGGTTCGGCGATGACTTGCGTAGTGACGATCGTCGCCCAAGACCTCAGCGTCGGTGCGAGCTTCAGGTAGCCGTGAGTCAGCCTCGCCATCAGCAAGGGGATTGAGTCCGTAGCCAGCGTCGTAGACGTCTATGACGTCGCTGGCGTGGGTACCGGTAGTTCATCCCACGTCCATCCCACGCCAATGCAGCTACGAGGGCCGCGGCCTACGCCATCGGCGAAGGCCTGACGAGCGACCACATTCCGTGCCCGTCGGCCTACGACCGGGCAAGGAATCCCCACCGCAGCGGACTGGCTTGGTCGAAGTCTGCGATCCGAGCGATCCTGCTGAACCCGCGCTACACCGGCCATCAGGTCTGGAACAAGCAACGCAAGGACGAGGTCCTCATCGACGTCGAGGATGTCGAGCAAGGTCACGAGACAGTCATGCGATGGAACAGCGAATCCGACTGGATCTGGTCACCGCAAATCGTTCATACGCCCCTCATCAGCGTCGAGACCTACGAACAGGTCCGACTGGTGATGGCAACCGGGCAGCGACCAGACCGGTCCCCGGAAGCCCCGCGCTACGCCACGCCCGTATGCGCTGCGGAGCTTGATCTTCTGTGGGATTTGCGACCGACGGATGCAAGGCACCTGGAACCGCGGTCGCGCCCACTACCGGTGCGCTGTCTTCACTGAGGTGCAAGGTGAACGGCTACGCGCCGAGGTTGCCATGCAGCCGGCCAAGGGTGGCGAACGGATGAGCAAACAGCAGATCACGAGCCTTGTCGCGCAGCTGGGCGACATCATGGCAACGCTGAAATGCGCCGATCCTGCGGACAAGGCCGAGGTCTACGCCGAACTCGGGCTGCGGCTGACCTTCGACCCGGAGCGTCGCGTCCTGGTCGCCGAAACACAGCCTGCGGATCCGTGTAGGAAAGGTCGTGTCCGAGGGGGGACACAAACCTTACATACATCGGCGCTGAGCGCCGAGTTCTCCCTCCCGTGACTCAGAGCGCAGGGGATTGGCGTCGAATCGAACTCGTTGGAGTCCCGTCTGGCCGCCGCTGCTGGATCTGCGGTGCGGGCGTGAGTCCGGATAGAAGCCGCCGAGCAAGCCCAGGCGAAGTACTGGCAGCCGGCCTGTGGCCCGCCCCACCACACTCCTTCAGGGATGACCTGCGGCAATCCCGCGCACAAGTTTGGAACGGACAACGCCCGGCCTACGGCGCCGAACCGGCCGCCCCATCCCGGCGATCACGGACGGGCCATATTGCGTCCTTGTCAGCGAAAAGCAGGTGAACAGCGTTCGACGCACCGTCTCGAATCCGCCGAGAGCATCGATTGCCGGGATGCCGTCAAATTGCTCACCTCAGAAACCTTGGGACGCCACTAACGGTGGGGAACCGCTCTGACAGTTCCGCGCGCGCGGTGTCATCGAAGTCCACTGCGGCCGCCTGGATGTTTTCGGCCAGGTGCTGCCGCGTCCGCGTCCCGGGAATGAGCAGGATGTTCGGCGCGAGGTCGAGTAACCACGCAAGTGCGATCTGCGCGGGCGTTGCTCCAAGCCGGGCACCGATTCCGGCTAGGACAGGGCTCGCCAGGAGCTCGCTCCGCTGCCGACTCGGCAAGCCGAGCGGGCAGAAGGGCACGAATGCGATCGCTCGCAGCCTGCACTCCTCGAGCACATCGAGCGAGCGTTGCTCCACAAGATTGAACAGATTCTGCACGCAGACGATTTCGGTTTGAGCGACCGCTCTCAACAGGTGCGCTCTTGAGACATTGCTCAGCCCGATGCCGTCGATCAGGCCCTCGTCGCGGGCGGAGACGAGCGCGGCCAGCTGTACGTCGAATCGCTCGCCCGGCGACGATCCATCCATGAGCCGAAGGTTTACTGCGGCCAGGCGATCAACACCGAGCGTCATGAGGTTGTCCTCGATGCCGGCCCGCAGCTGATCGGGTTCGTCGTAGGGCAAGACGGCACCGACGGTGTCGCGGCGCGCGGCTACCTTGCTCACGATCGCCAAGTCGCTCGGGTACGGATGTAGCGCTTCTCGGATAAGTTCGTTGACCACACTGGGCCCGTAGTACTGTGCGGTATCGATGTGGTTGATCCCGCTGTCGAGGGCCTCACGCAACACGCGCAGGGCCTCGTCACGGTCACGAGGAGGCCCGAAGACGTTGTCGCCGGCCAACTGCATGGCGCCGTAGCCGACCCGGTTGACCTGCCATCGACCGAGTCCGAATGATCCTGCCGCCCTAATGTCGACGGCGGTCGGGTCAGCCGGCGTCATGACGCGCCGGGAGAAGCGAGCGGTCGAGTCTCGCTCCAATCGAGGTTGAGCTGACCTTCGGCGAAATACAATCCCCGTCGATTCTCGCGAAGGTGTCGTAGTACCGCACCGAGGCAATCATGCTCTTGCGACTCGTCGGGTTAGGTTGTTTGGACATGGCTTGGAGAGTGCGCGAGCTGACACTTCAAAAAGTCCGATGCCCGGTCGAGCGCCGCTCCGGCCTCATCGAGGAGGCCCGCAAAACCTTGGAACACATGCGGGACGCCGGGGGTGACCTCGAGGGTGACCTCGACGTCGGAGAGGGCTGCGCGTGCGGCGAGCCGGAGAGCGTCGCTTAGGAGAACCTCGTGCGAACCCACCTGGATGAGAAGTGGAGGTAATCCGCTGAGATCGCCAAAGATCGGGCTGATGTGCGGGTCAGACGCGTCGGCCCCGCCTACATAGTCCGGAACCCGAGCACGGAGCCCATCCGGTGTGAGGATTGGGTCGACCGCCTCCCTCTGCGCCAGTGTCTCTCCGGAGAGCGTCAGATCTACATATGGCGACATCAAGAACCCACAGGATGGGAGGACCGTCCCGGCCTCTCGTAAGGCGAGGAGGGTAGCCACTGCCAGTCCGCCTCCCGCCGACTCGCCCGCGAAGGCGATCTGACCAGGGTCAATGCCTTGTGCGAGTAGCCCTTCATAGGCCGCTCGAGCGTCATCGATCGCGGCCGGATATGGGTGTTCGGGGGCTAGTCGGTAGTCGAGGGTGATGACCTTGGCGCCTGTTCTTCGAACCAGCTCACTCACGAGCGGAACCGACGCTGTCGCCGTCCCGATGACGTAGACGCCGCCGTGAAAATAGAGGATCACATTCTCGGTCGCGGTGCCCTCGATGGTGACCTCGATACCGTCGACGCCGCCGATTGTCGTGGGTTTCTGCTGGATGTCGGGGGCCACCGGTACGTGTGACATGAGTTCGTTGAACGCGGCCCGCAGTGGCTGGACTTCTCCGGCCTGGTCAAGCGAGCCCTGACGCAAGATGGCGTCCAACTGCAGCTGCTGGTCTTTGCTCATCAGTAGTTCTCCCGTCGTTGGGTTAGGC
>Ga0080027_10000416_pt1 | contig 18338 bp, 21 predicted proteins | sample OrgsoiDNA2013046_FD_70962 | JGI IMG/M metagenome (GOLD analysis project Ga0080027, IMG submission 70962) | Permafrost soil microbial communities from the Arctic, to analyse light accelerated degradation of dissolved organic matter (DOM) -... | ecosystem: Environmental > Terrestrial > Soil >... | reverse complement strand
CCACGATTACCGTTATTATCCGGGAGAGACCCATCCGTGATTCAACACACCTGATCAAATATTATATGGGAAATATTACGGTTTATCCGGATCTCCCGGTTGAAGAAGATACAGCAACATATCACAACGATACTTCTGTAATCAATAATATCCGTTTCATAAACCGGACAAACAAATTCAAACTGCCCTTTGTAGCAAGTAATATCTATTTATATCCGGGTGGTTTATACAAACAACAAAACTATTATCGTACTTCAAACAGACTCGCCCAGTTTCCGGCATGGCAGTATACCAGTTTTGATTTTCAGAAATCCCCGGTAAATGATTCCCTGCTGGATCTGAATTTAAGAATGTATCCTGCTAAAAAGCAAAAAATATCCGTATCTCTGGAAGCCAGTTATAATACCAACGACATCGTGACAACGACGAATGTATTTGGTACAAGTGTGATTCTTGGACTTCAGAACCGCAATACCTACAGACAGGCTATTTTAACAAATACCAATTTGCAGGGCGGGGTTGAACTGGGTGCAGATTTTATCCAGACTGTACTTGCAAATCTGTCACATACGATTTCAATTCCCCGCATCATTCAGATTTTTCCAATTTTAAAATTTCCCGGGAATCTGGAAAATAAAGGATTCCGCACACAGACCCTGATAAATGTAAATGCCACATATACCCGTCGTCTGGCATTTTTTACCATGGTTTCCGTAAATGGATCCTTCGGTTATCAATGGTCCAGAACGCTCCAGCATATGAGTGGAGATCAGATGGTGAATGTTACGAAGAGTTACCTGTGGAAACCAATCAATATAGAAAATACCGATACACTCAATACCACAGATAGCCTTGATCATATTTTAACAGAAAATCCTGCACTTAAACTTTCTTTCAGACCAGGCCTTGTGGTGGGACAACAATTCGTTTATAATATTATCAGGGTGAAAGGAAATAAGATCAATTATTTTTTAGCCGGTGCAGAAGAAAGCGGAGCCCTGCTTGGATTATTTACGAATCTCGATAAAGGTTCCCTGCTCCGGTACATAAAAGGCGAATTGGAATTCCGTCATAATATCGATTATGGCAATAATCAGCTTGTTTTCAGGACCTACGCCGGTGCAGGATATGCCTATGGGCTCACAAGCACGGGGTTTGAACATACGCTCCCCTTCTTCAAAGCCTTTTATTCAGGCGGTCCGAACAGTATGCGGGCCTGGCAGATCCGGGAACTGGGTCTTGGTTCCTCGAAATATTACAGCAGCTCCAGTTCCATTTCCAACTTAGATCTTCGTTTCGGTGATGTAAAGCTGGAAGGAAATATAGAATATCGCTTCTTACTGGGAACTTTATTTGGAGTAAAATTCAAAAGTGCACTGTTTACAGATATCGGTAATATCTGGAACTGGAGCCCGATTGATACTTCTGCAGCGGCAGTAGGCAGCGATTTTAAATTAAATCGCTTTTATAAAGAATTTGCTTTTGGAGCCGGAACCGGATTAAGAATAGACTTTAATTATTTTCTGATCAGACTCGACTGGGCATATAAAATTCATGATCCGCAAGCGCTGCAGGGATCGGATTCCTGGTTTTATAAACTATCTCCTGGAAGCGGACAGCTTCAACTGGGAATTAACTATCCGTTTTAATTTTTATTTCCGGGTCTTCCGGGCCCATCGCCTCATGTAAAGTATACCTGCCGATTCGGGTCCTACACAATGAACTAAGGTATGCCCCGCAACCCAGTTCTTCACCCACATCATTTGCCAGACTCCGGATATATGTGCCCGTAGAACAAACCACACGGAAATCTATAACAGGCAGCTCCGCAATGCTCATTTCAAATACTTTAATTTGAACGCTGCGTTTTTCCAGCTCGACAGCAATGCCTTTTCTTGCAAGATCATAAGAACGCAAACCGTTTTTTTTAATCGCTGAATAAACCGGGGGCCTCTGTAAAATTTCACCGGTAAATTTTTTACCCACAGCCTTAATTAATTCCATGGTCACATGACTATAGTCCTTTTGGTTTTCAGGTGTCGTCTCCAGGTCATAGGATGCAGTGGTTGCGCCGAGTGTAAAACTGCCGGTATATTCCTTTTCCTGGGACATATATTCATTGATCTTCTTTGTGAATTTGCCGGTACATAAAATCAGAAGGCCGGTTGCCAGCGGATCCAGTGTGCCGGCATGACCCACTTTTGCATTTATACGGTTTCTGATTTTTTTTACCACATCTGCAGAAGTCCAGCGCAATGGTTTGTTTACTAAAATAACCTGACCTTCATCAAATGAATTCAACATGATGAATAATTAATTTCAATTTTCACTTTCGCTTATTCTGTAGAAGTCATTCAAGAGGTTAATCAACGGTGGCCTACCATTGCTCCGATTACTGCCGCAACAAGAGCCAGTGCATAAACAGAGAGAATAATTATTGCGAGAATACCATGAAACTTAAAATAAGATTTCAGGTTTTTAAATGAATCTGAAAGCACCTGCTGATTATTGTTCCTGATCGCATTACGCATTTTTGTAGAAAAATTATACAGAAAAAGCGTTGGGAAAAATAACAGAAGCGCGGTGGCTAAATAAAAAGCTGTAAAAAAAGCCCCTCCGAAAATACCTGCTCCCCCATACATGGATGACATGACTCCGGCAAAATAAGACCCCAGAAAAAAAGCTAAGATGACCAATATACCGCATAAAATAAATCCAAGGATGGCAAGAAATCTCGCCCACCTGGCTGTTTCACCTAAAAAACCGATCGATTGCCGGTCAATTTGCAAATCGATGAGTAAGTCATCTTTTGGTTGTTCCATGGTGGTTGTTTTGTATATAAATAAAAACAAATTCTACCAGATAAACAAAGATTCATTAATCTTCAAAACTAATAAGCCCTTGCAAATAATACCCTTTCCCTGCTGGGTTTACCCGAAAAAATACATAATCCCTCTTCTAAAGGATTGTTCAAAGGGATACACCGGATCGTTGCCTTTAGTTTCTCTTTTATCGCTTCTTCAGAAGCTATTGTGCCATCCCAGTGTGCCGAAATAAAGCCACCTTTTTCATCTAACAACTTTACAAATTCATCCCAACTATCGGCACGGGTAATATGCTGATCACGGTATTCAAGTGCTTTTTGATATATGTCCTGTTGAATTTCCAATAAAAGTTTTTCCACCAGTTCTGTCAAACCATCAGCCTGAACATTCTTTTTTTCTCTTGTATCCCTTCTTGCAATTTCAACGGTATTATTTTCCAGATCCCTTAATCCGAGTGCGATCCGCAGAGGAACGCCTTTTTTTTCATATTCCGCAAATTTCCATCCGGGACGGTTATTATCATTGTTATCAAATTTCACCCGTATCCCTGCCTTTTTCAAACCTGCAGCAATTTCTTTTCCCCTTGCGTCGAGCAAATCTTTTTTTTCATCCCCCTTATAAATCGGAATGATCACAACCTGCACCGGAGCAATCCTTGGTGGCAGAATCAATCCTTCATCATCACTATGCGCCATCACAAGGGCACCAACAAGCCTTGTGCTCACTCCCCAGCTGGTTGCCCATACATAATCCAGTTTGTTTTGTTTATCAGAAAATTTAACATCAAAAGCTTTGGCAAAATTTTGTCCCAGGAAATGAGAAGTGCCGGCCTGAAGCGCTTTTCCATCCTGCATTAAAGTCTCAATACAATAAGTATCTATCGCTCCCGCAAATCTTTCACTCTCCGTTTTTACACCTCTTATAACCGGGAGCGCCATATAATGCTCAACAAAATCAGTATATACATCGAGCATTTGCCTGGCTTCAGCTATTGCTTCTTCAGCATTCGCATGAGCCGTATGTCCTTCCTGCCACAAGAATTCAGTTGTTCGCAGAAAAAGTCTTGTACGCATTTCCCAACGAACCACATTCGCCCACTGATTGATCAGCAGGGGAAGGTCGCGGTAAGACTGGATCCAGGTTCTATACGTATTCCAAATAATTGTTTCACTGGTAGGACGCACAATCAGTTCCTCTTCCAGCTTTGCTTCCGGGTCAACAATAATACCTGAGCCATCCGGATCATTTTTCAGTCTGTAATGCGTAACGACTGCACATTCTTTTGCAAAACCTGCCACATGCGCTGCTTCCCGGCTTAAGAAACTTTTAGGTATAAAAAGTGGGAAATAGGCATTTTCATGGCCGGTATCCTTAAACATCTGATCCAGCTGGTCCCGCATTTCCTCCCAAAGTGCAAACCCGTAGGGTTTGATTACCATGCATCCCCGGACGGCCGAATAATCCGCCAGTCCGCCTTTAATTACCAGGTCGTTATACCATTGTGCATAATCTTCTTTACGGCTTGTTATTTCTTTGCTCATTTTGGGAAATTCGAAACAGACTTGATTAAGCTCATTTTAACATTTGAGCCTGCTTTTTTAATATCGGTGGTGAATAAATGACGTAATTTTGATAAAACGCTCAAAAGTAGTAACTTAAGATTGAAATTTCTAAAAGCTTTCGTATGAATCGTCTATACATCGCGCTGCTCTCAGGTATATTGTTGACATCATTAAATAGTTGTTCAACTTATAAATCAGGAACAACACCGGATGATCTGTATTATTCACAGGGAAAACAGCCCGGAGAAATTGCCGGTACAGAAGGCACGAATCCGGATTACTATAGTACACCCAACGAGAATTATGTGAAAATGCGCGTGCAGAACCCTGATAAATGGTCTTATTTTGATGACTATAATTATGATTATTATGGAAGTTCTTCACCCTATGGCTATGGTAGCACAAGCAGTCTCAGCGTTGGTTTCAGCGCAGGATATAGTCCATGGTACGGCGGTTTCGGATACTATAGTCCTTTAAGTTATTGTAATAGCTATTATGCCTGGAATAGTTTCTATAACCCCTATTATTATGGAACCGTTGTAGTTGTTACAGGAAAGAATTATTCCACGCCCAGTTATACCAGGATGAGTAGTTTCAATCCTTCTGCTTATCAGAACAGGTACTACCATTCACCAACGTTTACCAATCATTCAAACAGCGCAAATAGTAATTATTACAATGCCAACCGGAATGGACAAACAAATACGAATTACGACAGCCGGTTTAATGGTAGTCGTCCTTCTTTCTCCATTCCGGCACGTACTTCAACATTCAGCACCGGTGGTGGCGGCGGTTCAAGAGGCGGAAGTTTTGGCCGGCCGGGCAGGTAATTTTTGATCCATGTTAAAAAGCATTTTCGTCCTGTGCCCCTCCCTGCTGATTTGTTTTTCCATTCTTGCACAAGTGCCCGAAGACGCATTGCGTTTATCATTTACCCATCCATCAGGAACAGCCCGTGAACAGGCTATCGGCGGGGCAATGGGATCACTTGGTGGTGATCTTTCTGCTAATTTTGTTAACCCTGCAGGTCTTGGTTTTTATAAAGTCGGAGAACTCCTTTTCACTCCCTCCTATTCTTTTTCCGGATCAAATGCTTCTTATCTTTTAAACAACTCGAAAGGAGGCAGTACCAATCAATTCAATGTATCCACCTCTGGTTTAGTTTATGCAGAAGTAAATTCCCCTGGAAATAGTAATGCATTTAGTATTGCCGTTACCCGCAGTGCCGATTTTAATGGTCATACTTTTTATAAAGGAAATAATAATTATTCCTCTGCAACAGAAGCTTATGTTTCAGAGTTTGAATCATCGGGCCTAAGTGTGAATGATGCACTTTCTTCTCCAAACCTGACTTATGGCACGCGTTCAGCATTGTATACATATCTTATCGATACTTCCATGGGTGGCCTGGGTCCGGTGATATCACAGCCAGGTAAAGTTTTGGCAGCAGGAGGATCCCTTCAGCAATCAACGGATATCATCAGTTCCGGAGGTATTACAGAACTAGCTTTCAGTGTTGCAGGAGGGATACATGATAAATGGTATTGGGGAGGCTCTGTCGGTGTGCCCATTTTAAGTTATAAACATACGGTCACTTATACCGAAACAGATAATGGTGCGAACCCAAATAACGACTTCAGTACTTATTCGTACACGGAATACTATTCGGCTTCCGGCGCTGCTTTTAATTTTAAGCTTGGCGGAATATTCAGACCCAATTTGAACTGGCGATTTGGATTGGCGGTCCATACGCCTTCTATCTGGGGCATTACGGATAAACTTTCAACAAAAATGGTAACCAACACAGAAGGCTACCACGGTATAGATTCAATCAATTCTGCACCACTGGATCAGGCTTCCAATACTTCAAATACCATCAATTACGACGTTGAGGGTCCCTGGCATTTTCTTGTAAGTGGCTCATATATCTTCCCGGGTACACAGGTGGAAGGTAAAATGGGTTTTATCACAGCAGATATTGAATATGTAACTTATACAAGTCCCAATTTTTATTTTCCACTGGATGACAACGGGAACTCTCCGGATAATAGTTATTATGACCCGCTCAACAAAGCCATAAAAGCCAGTTATAAAAATAATTTCAATTTCAGGCTGGGAGGTGAATACAAAGTGGATGAGCTTGCCTTTCGTTTGGGTGGATCTTATTCCATGAATCCTTATTCTTCAGCTGATTTAAAAGGAAGTTACAGTACCATCAGTGGTGGTGTCGGTTATAGAAAGAAAGGAATATTTATCGACCTTACTTATGTTGAGCTGATAAAAAAAGATGTAAACTTCCCTTATCGTCTTACAGATAAGGAAAATGTATACGCGACCACCAGACAAAATACAGGCAGTATCATCCTTACCATGGGCTTTAAGTTCTGACATATGCATTACGCTCCAAAATCTTTTCTAAAAAATTCTGATCAAGCCATTCTAACTTTTCGTTTTTCTTCAGCCAGGTCATCTGTCGTTTGGCATAGTGTCTTGTATTTTGTTTTATGAGTGATACACTATTTTCATAACTGTTCTTTCCTTGTATGTAATCAAACAATTCCGTGTATCCGACAGTCTGTAATGCATTCAGGTGCTGATCAGGTATTAAGGAGGCGGCTTCATCCAGGAAACCGGATTCCATCATGAGATCCACACGGTGATTGATTCGTTGATATAATTCATTTTTAGGAATGGACAGGCCAAAAATCAATATTTTAAATGGTCTTTGTTTTTTCTCCCTGTTTCGAAAACTAAGAATTGAACGGCCCGTACTTTTTACAACTTCCAGTGCACGCATTATTCTTTGCGGGTTTTCTATTTCCCCGGAATCAAAAAATAATGGATCTGCGCTGCGGATATTTTCCTGGAGCCAGACCATTCCCTTCTCTTCGTATTGCTGAATAATTTGTTTTCTGATGGTTGTATCAATTGCAGGGATTTCATCCAGACCTTCGCAGAATGCTTTAATATACAGTCCCGTTCCGCCACAGATTACAACATGGTCGCAGCTGGTAAAAACTTCTTTGCAATATTCCAATGCCAGCGTCTCATAAATTGCTGCATTCATTTCCTCATGGATAGAATGGGAATTAATAAAATAATGCTTAACCTGCTGGAGCTGTGCAGGAGTGGGTTTGGCTACGCCAATATTCAGTTCGCGAAAACACTGCCGGCTGTCTGCCGAAATAATGCTCGTATTTAAACGTAGTGCCAGCTCCACCGCCAGTTCCGTCTTACCGGATGCAGTAGGGCCCGTTATAATAATTGCTGTTTTGAGAGACATTATTCAACCGCCTGATGATCGTCTTCTTCAGGGCCCAGTTCTTCCTCTGCATCCAGGTCACCTGTTTCCTCACCGACCTCGCTGAAGCCTTCCGCGCTGCGGTTCAAATCATATTTTTCTTCTACCTCTGCGAGCTTATCACCTATGAGTCCGCGCGTACCGTACTGGGAGGGCCCGATGCTTTCAGATTTCACAATAACCGGATATTCCAGTTTGCTGTTTTCATCCTTGGAAACATTTATGAGTTCAACGAGAAAAGACCAGTTTTTTACGAAATCATAGAGGTATATAAATTTCTGATTGGGATCCTTAATTTCTGAACCGATCGTTGTTTCCGACATGAGCAGTGGAGCAACTTTATATTCCTTATCATATTTCTCCAATGAAATTTCCCTGCCCCTCTGCCAATGATCATTACTTCTGAAAAAAGTAGCGGAATGTTTATTGTCAAACTCAAATGCCTTCAGTATGATATGGTGCAATTCCATAAAATGCTGGTTATGCTTAATCACCACATCCCTGTAGACACTGTCATCTTCTTCAAAATAAACCCTGAATTTTAAAACTGCCATTTGTGTACGGTTAGATAATCAAAAATAAATGAAACATTCAGATTTACAGTAAGCTTATTTTAAACCCTTAATAATTTATATCTGTTTTACGGGTCTTAAATCCATACTTTCTGCCTTTTCCACCATAAACTGGTATGCAGCATCAAAACTGTTCTCTATTTCGCCCTCGAGTATAGCTTCCCGGATCATATTTTTCAGGTCTCCCACTTTTCTGGAAGGCCCGATTCCAAAAACAGACATAATCATCTCACCCGTAACAGGTGGTTGCCAGTTGCGTATCCTGTCTTTTTCTTCCACTTCTGCGAGCCTTTTACGAACAAATTCGAAATTCTCCAGATACCTTTTTACTTTTGTTTTATTCTTTGATGTAATATCCGCTTCGCATAATATCATGAGCAGATCAATATCCTCACCCGCATCGAATAACAATCGACGGATAGCAGAATCCGTGATATTCTCTTTCGTAAGACTGATGGGCCTTAAATGTAATTCAACAAGTTTGCGGACAAATCGCATTTTGTCATTCATCGGCAATTTAAGCTGATCAAATATTTTTGGCACCATCCTTCCCCCGACTACTTCATGACCATGAAAGGTCCATCCATGACCCAGTTCAAATTTCTTAGTCACGGGTTTTGCAATATCATGCAATATAGCCGCCCAGCGCAACCATAGATCATCCGTTTTGATTGAAATATTATCCAATACCTGAAGGGTATGATAAAAATTATCCTTATGACCCAACCCGTCAATATATTCTGCACCTGCCAGTTCAGTCATTTTCGGAAAAATAATTTCCAGCAACCCTGATTTATATAAAAGGTCAAATCCGATGGATGGCTTAGGAGACGCAATGATTTTATTGATTTCCTCAGTAATCCTTTCCTGGGAAATAATGCGAATCCGTTCCGCATCTTTCGTGATCGCTGAAAAAGTATCCCCATCAATGTCAAATCCCAATTGTGCTGCAAAACGAATCGCCCTTAACATGCGCAATGGATCGTCACTAAAAGTGGTGAGTGGATCCAGCGGAGTAAGAATTCTTTTTTCTTTCAGATGCCGGATCCCGTTAAACGGATCGATGAGTTTACCATAATCTGACTTATTGAGACCAATTGCCAGTGCATTGATTGTAAAATCACGTCTTTGCTGGTCATCAGACAGTGTTCCCGGAACGACTTCCGGATTACGCGAAGCAGGACGGTAACTTTCCTTACGGGCGCCTACAAATTCAACTTCCAGCATTTCGGATCCGGCTTCACCTGATGGAATTTTAAAATGGGCCGTGCCAAAATTCTTAAAAAAAGAAACGGCGGGTTTTGGAATATATGCCTTTGCCACTTCATCTGCAAGATCTATTGCATTACCTACACAAACAATATCTGCATCCTTTGTACGTCTGCCGATTATTTTATCGCGCACGAATCCGCCAATAACATATGCATCCACACCCATTCTGGCGGCGGCTTCTGCTATTTTTTCAAATAATAATAATTCTGTATCGGTACAGGAAATTTCCATCAGGGCAAAGGTAATTCATACAATTTAAAGCCTGATGGCGTGTACTGGTTCAACCAAAAACAGGAAGCGTATTCAGAAGCTGTCTGGTTCTGATATCCAGCGCACACCTGAAATGTTTTTCCGGACAGACTTTATAACCATGTAACCCGCAGGGGCGACAATAGAGTGGCTGATCTATTTCTACAATATGGCTTCTGTCAGATAAGGGTCCGAATCCAAAAGCGGGGACAGTTGAACAATATACAACTGTAACCGGTGCATTCATTGCAGAAGCAAAATGCATCGGCGCAGAATCATTTACATAATTCATTTCTGAACGGCTCATGAGTGCGGCAGATTGTAAAAATGATAGTTTACCAGCGAGCATTTTCAAATTACTTCGCTGGCTTGATTCTAATAATCCCTTGCAAATCCCAATATCATCAGGACCACCCAATAAAAAAATCTCAAATTGTTCAGGAATATCTTTTATAAATGCTATCCACCGGGATGCAGGAAATTGTTTGGTATACCAAACAGAAGCCGGACTGATCGTGATAAATTTCCTGGGAAGAAAAGACCGGATCGCTTCAAAATCTGCCGGCAACGGATATAATGCAGGTTTATATACCGACGGGTCAGTAAATGCGCGGATAAGTTCAAGGTTTCTGACCGTTTCATGAACCGCCTGGTTTCCTCCCACCTGGTGTTGAATTTTTTTTGAAAATAAGAAGCTCAATGGATTTTTATCAAATCCGATGGTTTCCCTGCCACCTGAGAAAATCGTGAGCAGACCGGTTGCAAAAAATCTTTGAATATTAATTACCTTATCATACTTTTTTTTTCTGATTACCTGTATGAGCTTGAGCAGGTTATTGATTTTGTTTTTTTTCTTGTCCCAAATCAGCACTTCATTCAGATAAGGATGCCCGGATAGAAGTTTTTCATTCCCCTTCCGGAGCAGAAAATCAATCTGTGCTTCAGGGAAGAATGCATGTAGTTTTTCTATCAGTGGCGTTGCAAGTACGACATCGCCGATAAAAGCCGTTTGTATGATTAAGAATTTCTTCAATGCTGTTTTATCCCAATGATAGACTGTTTTTCAGGATCCCGTGTCTTTTAATGAAACATTTTTTAAGATCGCAACAGGATTAATTCTCCTTTTGAATTAAACCTTACCAAAGCAGAGGGTACTGCAATGGAAATATCCGTCTGCCTGAATTTCACTATGTAATCTACCCCGTTTAATATTTCTGAAGATATATGCGCAAAATTTAATGGTGATGCCCGTCCTGAAATATTCGCAGAAGTCGAAACAATGGGTTTTCTGAATCTTTTGATTAAATGTCTGCAAAAATCTTCTTTTACAATCCGGATTGCAATGCTCCCGTCTTCTGCAATAAGGTTTTCTGCTAGTCCAAGCGCACCTTCATAAATGACGGTGGTCGGACGGATCGTCTGACTCAGATAATCCTCAATATGGTGCGCAGGCTGACTAACATAGCGGTTAATATCTCTGGGATCCGCCAGTAATACGATCATAGATTGCGCAGCAGACCGCTGTTTCAGCAGATAAATCTTCTGAACCGCTTCAGCATTGGTGGCATCACATCCGATTCCCCAGATCGTATCCGTCGGATATAATATCATCCCGCCATCCCTTAATATATTCAGACAAGAAACGATATCATCTTCAAATTCCAAACTATCCAATTTCCGGTAAAAATACCGAACTATTGAAAATACAAAACATGGAATCATGAAGGAATAACTCTTTCAGTATGTTTGCAAAAAGATATCTGATGGCCCTGAAAGTTATGATAGAAGAAATATGGCATAATCGTCTGCTCCTGAAGGAACATAAATATTCTGACGCCATACGGGCAGTTATTGAAGAAACAGATAAAGGCAGACTTCGTGTAGCGGAACCTTCTGTGGATGGATGGAAAGTGAACGAATGGGTGAAGCAGGCAATCCTGTTATATTTCGGAATTCAGCAAATGAATACCTGGACTGTCGGACCAATGGAATTCTATGATAAAATGGAATTGAAAAAAGATTATGCATCCCTGGGTGTACGTGCGGTGCCCCACGCCATTGCGCGATATGGAGCCTATCTCGCAAAAACAGTTGTGCTCATGCCCAGCTGTGTAAATATCGGAGCCTATGTGGATGAAGGCACCATGGTAGACACCTGGGCAACCGTTGGCAGCTGTGCGCAGATCGGGAAAGGCGTTCATCTGAGTGGTGGCGTTGGTATTGGTGGCGTATTAGAACCGCTGCAGGCAGCGCCGGTGATTATTGAGGATGGATGTTTTATAGGATCCAGATGTATCGTTGTGGAAGGGGTACATGTGGAAAAAGAAGCCGTTCTGGGAGCCAACGTTGTATTGACACAAAGTACAAAAATCATTGATGTGAGTGGCGAAAAACCAGTTGAATATAAAGGTCGTGTTCCGGCAAGAAGTGTCGTGATTCCCGGATCCTACAATAAAAAATTTCCTGCGGGAGAATATCAGGTGGGTTGTGCCTTAATTATTGGTCAGCGTAAGGCTTCGACAGATCTGAAAACAAGTTTGAATGAAGCCCTGAGAGATTTTGCTGTGAGTGGTTAAGATCTGCTCCAAGCAGTTTACCACCATTTCAACTTACAAATAAATTTGAATTCTCCCGCTCAGCTGCTTCAATGGGCGCATAGTCAGAAAGAATATCCGCTTTATTTTTTCCTATGGATACATCATGTTCGAAATGTACAGAAACGCTGTGGTCAAGTGTTCTGACGGTCCATCCGTCGGGTTCGGTAAAGACATCACGTTTACCCAGATTGATCATCGGTTCAATAGCGAGGATCAGTCCTTCACGCATTTTTATGCCGGATCCCCTTCTTCCATAATTAGGTACCTGGGGTTCTTCATGCATGCTTTTGCCAAGACCATGACCAACAAGTTCCCTGACAACGCCATAGCCATATTTTTTTTCTGTATGTTCCTGGATTGCAAATGAAATATCACCTACACGGTTACCTGCAACCGCTTTTTCAATTCCCTTGTACAGGGATTCTTTTGTTACCCGGATGAGTTGTGATATGGCAGCACCAGGATTACCAATTGCAAAGGTATAAGCGTGGTCTCCGTGAAATCCGTTCTTAAATACGCCGATATCGATAGAAATGATATCTCCTTCTTTCAGTGGATGTTCATTAGCAAATCCGTGTACCACCACATCGTTTACAGATATGCATGAATTAAAAGGATAGCCATTATAATTTAAAAAAGAAGGAATGGCCTGGTGATCGCGTATAAAAGTTCCAATGAATCTGTCGAGTGATAAGGAAGTAATTCCCGGCCTGAGCAGCTTTGCGGTTTCTGCCAGTGTTTTACTTACCAGCAAACAGCTTTCCCTGGCAGTTTCAATTTCTGCTTTTGTTTTTAAATGGATCATGCTAGATCACCGCATTGGTAACCGACTGACGGCCCTGAATACGGCCAGACTTCATCAGCCCGTCGTACTGACGCATCAGCAGTTGGGTTTCGATTTGCTGCAATGTATCCAGGATAACAGCAACCATGATCAGCAGTGAAGTACCGCCATAGAATGAGGCAAATCCCTGCGTAACATTTGCACGTTGCGCAAATCCGGGCATGATACCTACTATAGCCAGAAGTATTGAACCTGGTAAGGTAATTTTATCCATAACCGAACCAATAAAATCAGCAGTTGGCTGTCCGGGTTTTACGCCAGGAACAAAACCGTTATTGCGTTTTAAATCATCGGCGACCTGCTTTGGATTAAAAATCAGGGAGGTGTAGAGAAATGTAAATCCGACTACGATAATTGCATAAAAAATCATGTGGATATAGTCCTTCGGATCAGAGAAAATTTTTGAAATACCTTCTTTATTTTCAAAACTGGTGTAGGAAATCAGGGTTGGCAGAAACATAATGGCCTGCGCAAAAATGATTGGCATAACACCGGCACTATTTACTTTGAGCGGGAGAAACTGACGGGCACCCCCGAACTGACGGTTACCTACAATTTGTTTTGCATAATTGACAGGTACTTTCCTGACTCCCTGAATCAAAACAATCAGGCCCATGATGACTGCCACAAGCAAAGCAATTTCAATTACAAATATCAGGATGCCGCCACTTCCCAAAGTAGCTTTTGATCTGAATTCATTCATCACCGCATTTGGAAAACGGGCAAGAATACCAATCATGATAATAATGGAGGTTCCGTTACCCAGACCCTTGTCAGTAATTTTTTCTCCGATCCACATTACAAAAAGAGTTCCTGCAGTGAGTAGTATCGGTGTTGTAAGCCAGAAATAGGTTGTGAAACTATCAATAATTGCATCATGACCCATCGTCTTTAAATACCCGACATAGGCATAGGCCTGAGCGAAGGTTACAATAACGGTCAGATAACGGGTCCACTGATTAATTTTCTTTCTGCCGCTTTCTCCATCCTTCTGGATTTTTTGCATCTGGGGAACAAGGATGCTCATCAGTTGCATAAAAATGGAAGCAGAGATATAAGGCATGATGCCTAGTGCAAGTATGGAAGCCTGGGAAAAAGCACCTCCGGAAAAAGCATCAATTAATCCAAGCGCACCTGATTTGGCGCCACTGAGGCTGCTCAGTTTATTTGGATCAATGCCAGGAAGAACAATATAAGTACAGAAGCGGTAAACCAGAAGTAAAGAAAGCGTCACAAGGATCTTGCTTTTTAATTCTGAAATACTCCATATATTTTTTAATGTATCAAAAAATTTCTTCACGTTTTTCGTAATTATTTAAGAACAGCTGCAAGCAATAAAAACAATCCTATCGTTCCTGCAAGTTAATGACAATTTTAGGATTTTGTGCCCAGCACAACTTCCTTCACTTTCAGGATTTCCAAAGTACCGCCAGCACCTTCAATCGCTTTTTTGGCTTTTTCACTGACTGCACTCACTTTGAAACTGAGTTTACTTTTCAGCTCACCGTTTCCAAGAATTTTGACCAGGTCAGTGCGCGCAATGAGTCCGTTTGCATAAAGATTAGCTGCTGAAACTTCTTTAATATCATATTTTTCAGCCAGTTGTTCAATCTGAGACAGGTTGAATACAACATAAGAAACGCGATGCGGATTCTTGAAACCACGTTTTGGCAAACGGCGCTGAATAGGCATCTGGCCACCCTCATGAGCCATTTTGCGCTGATAACCTGCACGGCTTTGCCCTCCTTTATTACCCTTGGTGGAAGTTCCTCCTTTACCGGATGCCTCTCCGCGACCAAGTCTTTTTTCTTTATGTGTAGCGCCCTTTGCCGGCCTGATGGTATGTAAGTTCATTTTGCTCTTTTGAATATTTGAATAATGTGTTGTGAAAATGCGTATCTGCAATTTTCCACTAACATCACCTGTATTTATAGTTCTTCCACTTTCAATAAATGTTCTACTGCGCGAATCATACCCAGAATCTGTGGTGTCCCCACGTGTTCTCTTGGGTTATGAAGTTTATTGAGACCCAAAGCCTTTAATGTAAGTTTTTGTCTTTCAGACCGGTCGATACCGCTTTTAATCTGCGTAATGCGTAACTTTTTCATTTCCTTCTGATTTATTCCGGTTTATCCGTTGAATACTTTCTTTAATGACAGGTTTCTTGTTCTTGAAATCTGAATGGGTTCCCTTAATAAGCCAAGTGCTTTAAAAGTTGCTTTCACCACATTATGCGGATTTGCAGAACCCAGGGACTTAGCCAGAATGTCTGTAATGCCTGCACTTTCAAGCACTGCGCGCATACTTCCACCGGCAATTACTCCAGTACCATGGGCAGCCGGTTTAATCAACACTTTAGCTGCTCCTTCCTTGGCCAGTTGATCATGCGGTATGGTACCGTGCATAATCGGAACCTTAATTAAGTTTTTCTTAGCGTCTTCAATACCCTTGGTTATCGCTTCCTGAACTTCTTTTGCTTTTCCCAGGCCATGACCTACGATACCGTTTTCATTGCCGACGACTACGAGAGCCGAAAAACTAAATGCTCTTCCACCCTTCGTGGTCTTTACCACGCGGTTGATGGAAACCACTTTTTCTTTCAACTCCAGGTCTCCGGCTTTAATCTTAGATATAACTGCTGTTGCCATGATTGATATTTACAAATAATTTTTTAAAATTAAAACTGAAGGCCCCCTTCACGAGCAGCTTCTGCAATTGCTTTTACGCGCCCGTGGTAAAGATTTCCCCCGCGGTCAAATATCACTTTTTGTATGCCCAGCTCCGTTGCTTTACGCGCAATGGTTAATCCAACCAATTTGCTTTTTTCAGTCTTCGTTCCTTTCTGCGCAACAATATCTTTATCCCTTGAAGAAGCAGCGGCAATGGTCTTTCCGTTATCATCATCAATCAGCTGTGCATAGATTTCGCTATTGCTCCTGAAGACCGACAAACGGGGCTTGTCGGCACTTCCCGCAATTTTTTTGCGGATGCGGTATCTGATTTTCTGTCTTTTTAGTAGCTTATCCATCTCTTTAAATTTGAAAATTTGAACTCATTAACGTCTACACTTATTTACCAGCTGCCTTACCTGCTTTCTTCCTCACCACTTCCCCTGTATAACGAACACCCTTACCCTTGTATGGTTCAGGCTTACGCAAACCACGGATCTTCGCTGCAACCTGTCCGATCAGCTGCTTGTCGATGCCTTCAAGCATAATTTTAGGGTTCTCACCTTTTTCCTGGGCAGTGGCCAGCTTAAGTTCCTTTGGAATTTCGAAAATGATATTGTGTGAATATCCCAAAGCAAGGTCCAGCAGGTTTCCCTGATTGGAAGCCTTAAAACCAACACCTATTAATTCAAGCTGTCTCTTATATCCTTCAGCAACACCCTTCACCATATTCGACATAAGGGAACGGTACAAACCATGTAATGCACGATGGCGGATCTGGTCTGTAGGACGTGAAATCTGAATGAGGCTGTCTTTTACTTCTACTTTGATATCCCGATCAACCGCCTGTTTCAATTCACCCTTAGGTCCTTTCACTGTTACAATATTGTCGGTTCCCACAGTTACTGTGATTCCGCTGGGAATTTGAACCGGTTTTTTTCCTATCCTGGACATGTTTACTTTTTTGAGAATTTTAAAATTTGAGATGCTGATGCCGGAAAACCGGTATCTATCTGCTAATACACATGGCAAAGAACTTCTCCTCCAACATTCTGGGCCTTCGCATCTTTATCAGTCATCACTCCTTTTGAAGTGGATACGATTGCAATACCCAGTCCGTTTTTCACACGCTTGAATTCAACAGGACTTGCATACTGACGCAGACCAGGACGGCTTACCCTTTCCAGGCTCCGGATTGCCGGCTCTTTGGTTGCAGGGTCGTACTTCAGGGCGATCTTGATCACACCCTGCTTGCTGTCATCCTCAAATTTATATTTGAGAATATAGCCCTTGTCATACAATATCTCTGTCATCCTTTTCTTCAGGTTTGAAGCCGGAATTTCTACAATCCGGTGATTCGCCATCTGCGCATTACGGATTCTTGTGAGAAAATCTGCTATAGGATCTGTTACCATTTTATATCTGTTAAAAACTTTAAAAATTATTTTCGTTGGCAGTTTGCGTTGGCCGGTCTTCTTTTTGATTTATCAAATTAATCCGGTCAACGTCATACGGTTAACGGTTTCGAAATTACCAGCTCGCTTTTCTTACGCCCGGAATTTTACCCTGCAAAGCCATATCGCGGAACATGTTCCTGGACACGCCAAAATAACGTATGTATCCGCGGGGACGTCCGGTTAACTGACAACGGTTTTTCAAACGCACCGGTGATGCATTTTTTGGAAGCAGGTCGAGTGCTTTGTAATCACCTGCAGCTTTTAATGCAGCACGCTTTTCAGCATAATGAGCAACCATTACTTCGCGTTTCCTTTGTCTGGCTTTTACTGATTCTTTGGCCATGAATTTTTATTAAATGTTTTGAACTGGTTTATTTTTTTAGTTGGATTCTTCTTTTTTAGCATTTCTGAATGGCATACCCAATTCCTTGAGTAATTCATAGGCTTCCTCATTTGTTCTCGCAGTTGTAACAAAAGTGATATCCATTCCGGTAATCTTATTCACTTTATCAATATCCACTTCTGGAAATATGATCTGTTCTGTAATACCCAATGTATAGTTACCACGTCCGTCAAATGCTTTTTCACTCACTCCTTTGAAATCACGAACGCGTGGTAAGGCGGCTGCTACCAAACGATCCAGAAATTCATACATTTTTTCTCCACGTAATGTTACACGTGCACCGATTGGCAATCCTTTACGCAGTTTAAAATTGGAGATATCCTTTTTAGAAACAGTAGAAACTGCTTTCTGACCCGTAATCGTAGTCAGTTCTTCAATAGTAATATCCACCAGTTTTTTATCTGACACGGCTCCGTTAATACCGCGGTTCAGGCAGATTTTTTCCAACTTGGGCGCCTGCATCACAGATGTATAGCCGAATTTCTTGACCAATGCAGGAACAATTTCTTTTTTGTATTTAACTGCCAGCCGGGCAGTGTATTTCGTCGTGTTCATTATTTAATTACCTCCCCTGATTTTTTTGCGAT
>Ga0080027_10000413_pt1 | contig 18452 bp, 11 predicted proteins | sample OrgsoiDNA2013046_FD_70962 | JGI IMG/M metagenome (GOLD analysis project Ga0080027, IMG submission 70962) | Permafrost soil microbial communities from the Arctic, to analyse light accelerated degradation of dissolved organic matter (DOM) -... | ecosystem: Environmental > Terrestrial > Soil >... | reverse complement strand
GGAGCAGGGAATCTGCCTGGGGAGAGTATTTTTCAGCGTATGACTGTGCCTTTGGGTTGATCAGGTCCATTTGCAAATTTACGGTCTTAATATAAATGTGGAGATTCAACGGTCAACGGTCAACGGTCAATGGTCATCCCTGCCTGCCGGCAGGCAGGGGTCAACGGTCATCGGTCAACGAAACCGGTTTCGAGCTAATCATCCACAACCCAGTAAATGTAAAAACACCATTGATCAGCAGCAGCTCCAGCCCGATATGAAAATGGCCGAATATTTTTTCCTGGTATTTATCCAGAAAAAAACAAAGGACCGGAGACAAAATACAAACGAGGGGAACCCAGCTTCCGCGCAGGCTGCGGCGGGTAAGAATGGAAAATGAAAATAGTCCGAGTAAAGGTCCGTAGGTGTACGTGGCCACTTTGAGAATGATACCAATCATACTGTCGCTCGAAATCCATTTGTAAATCAGAACAAAAATGAGGAAGATGAAAATGAATACCAGGTGAACCCGCTGGCGGATTTTTTTTCTTTTTGCCTCATCCAGGGATTGATTCCGGTTGATGCCCAGGATATCAATACAGAAAGAAGCGGTCAGTGCGGTGATCGCGCCATCAGAACTCGGGAATAGTGCAGAGATCAGTGCAATAATAAAAATAATGGAAATAACATGCGGCATATGGTGCAGGGCGAGTTCAGGAAATAAATGATCGCCCGTAACCGTCAGATTTTCAGATGCGGCAAACAGGTGTAATAAACCGCCCAGGAAAAGAAAAAGAAATATCACAACCAGCATGATGAATCCCAGCACCACCATATTCTTCTGCGAATCTTTCAGCGTTTTCACGGAAATACTTTTCTGCATCATTTCCTGGTCCATACCCGTCATGGTCAGCGTGATGAACATACCCGCGATGATTTGTTTTCCGAAGAACAATTTACTGTCGGGGTCCGTAAAAAATATTTTCGAATATCCTTTCACCTGCATGGCCTGCAGGGCCCCGGACAAATTCAGGTTGAGGTGATGCAAAATAAACAATACGCAGATCACCATACCGCCGAGCATGCAGGAAGTCTGGAGTGTATCGGTCCAGACAATGGTTTTCACGCCGCCTTCATAGGTATACAGTAAGATCATCAGCAGGATAATCAGTGTGGTGAGCCAGAAGGGAACATGGAATCCCGAGAGAATGGCATCCTGCAAAATATTTACGACAAGATAAAGACGTGCCGTGGCACCCAGCACGCGGGAGAGGATAAAAAACGCAGCACCGGTTTTATAAGAGCTGAATCCCAGTCTTTCGTTGAGATAATTATATATAGAAGTAAGGTGAATGCGATAGTAGAGCGGAAGCAACACATAGGCAATCACAATATATCCGATAAAGTAGCCCAGCGTGATCTGGAAATAGGAAAAAGAATCCCTCGCCACTGCGCCCGGCACGCTGACGAATGTGACCCCGCTCAGCGAGGTGCCGATCATACCAAAAGCCACGAGCATCCAGTTGGAATTGCGGTTGCCGATAAAGAAAGACTCATTGTCTGATCCCCTCGACGTTCGGTATGCCACGACCAGCAGCAACACGAAATAAGCGACCACAAAAGAGAATAATAATAAAGGGGACATGCAGGACGTGAAATTAGTGATTGGAAATTAGGAAATACAATATTAAAATTTCAATTTTAGCCCCCTTTAAAGGGGAACATGCTATGAATATTGAATCTGTCGCGGTTTTTTGTGGTTCTCACAGTGGAAAGAATCCCTTATTTACACAACACGTTAAAGAGCTTGGCAAACTACTGGCCATGCTGAAAGTAAAACTCGTATACGGGGGCGGACAAAAAGGATTGATGGGAACCCTCGCCGATGCCGTACTGGCACAGGGCGGACAGATCATGGGCATCATTCCGGAATTACTGATCGAATGGGAAGTGCAGCATAAGGGACTCAGCGAACTCGCAGTGGTTCCGGATATGCATACCCGCAAGAAAATGATCTATGACCGCTGTGATGCCGTGATTGTATTACCCGGTGGTTTTGGAACCATGGACGAAATGTTTGAGATACTTACCTGGAACCAGTTAAAGATTCATAATAAGAAAATCTATATCCTCAATTCAGATGGTTTTTATAATCACCTGCAGAAACATATTAGCGGGATGCAGAAGGAAGGATTTTTACAGGATGAACAGTTGAGTGCGATTTTTTTCTGCACCACGCCGGTTGAGTTGTTTAACAAGATCTCTTAGAAGCCTAAAGCATAAAGCTTAACGCAAAGCGTTTGGCGGTAATTTGCTCTTTGAATTTGCATCCCGCCTTCGGCGGGACACATCTGCATATTTGCACATTTGCACATCTGCAAATTTGCACATTGGTTTTAATCACGCCAAAGGCGTGATTAAAAACCTACCGTGTAACCAAACCCATAAACCGCCTGATGATAATAGGGTGAATATTGATTCTGGAGAACATCATACATCACGCTGATGGTGATAGCGCCACTGCCACCGGTGGGAATGGCTGCTCCTCCGCCCATTAAGAGCGAGGGGACAAACTGATTAATTTTCAGGGAAGGTGCATCCTGTGTATTGGAACCATATGGCGTCTGGCTGTACCACATATAATTTAATTCGGGTTGTACCTGGATGAACCCCTGTTGTATGGGGTATACCCTCCCGAAAATACTCATGCCGACATAACTCTGCTTATAATTCCAGTACCCGTCATTGTATCCATAGTAAGAATAATTGACCCCGACACCAGCTGCTAATACATCCGTAAAGCGGTATCCCACCAGGGGGGATACATTGACAATGGTATAGGTTCCAAAGGCCAGTCCCAGGTTCCCGCCAATAAATAATTTTGATTTGTCAAATCCGCCACCGCCGGAATCCTGCCCATACGCGTGGACGAAGAAGGCCGTTCCGACGATGAGCAATCCGAAAATTTTCTTCATGGTAAAGGAGTTACAGTTAGCAATTATTAGTTATTAATTATTAATTGTAGTGTTTCACGCCTTAAGCTTTAAGGTTTAGGCTTTCAGCTTTCGGCTTTCGGCTTTAAATAGGCCTGAAGCAAAGTTAGTTCTTAAACGTCGGACAAAGAGACTGATTGCGGGCGCCGTTATATTCTGAATAATCGCCCGGACGAATCACTGCAAATTCCCAGGCCCCGTTTCCGTTATTATATTGTTTCAGGGAGGATGTAGTGACATCGTATGTAAACATCAGCCGGATATTCTTATAAACAAAACCAATCATGGGGAAAATCGCATCACCCGGACGGGTGTATAGTCCGCCGATCAGCTGCTGATCTCCGTCTCCCGATAAGTTATACTGCAGATTGAGTCCGACAACCAGCTCATGGGCATCCGCCTGTTCCGTATAATAGGCCATCGGATTGATGATGACCATATCGCTGGTTTTAAAGCTGGCATTGATAAATCCGATAAAACGGGCGGGGATCGTGTTACTGTATCCGACAGGATCGGTATTAAAAAAACTTTCTTTCGGAGCATTGAGGTGCTGCATTGAAAAGCCAGCGTTCACATAGGTTTTATTATCCGGGAAAAATGCATAGTTCATTCCCACCTGCATATCGAAATAATTGATATTCGGGTTGTCGATATAAACCGAAGTGGGTACACTGGCATCAAAAAATTTTCCGTCAAACTGATCAGGAAATTTAAGGTTGGAATTATTGATATTCTTATTCACCCAGCCGGTATTAAAACCGATGGATAACAAACTGGCATATCCGAGCATCTGATGATAGGCTACAGAAGCATAAATTTGTGTGGTGCTCAGACTACCGGCACCGGCTACGTCATGCAAAATGGCGCCGCCAAGTCCCACCCAGCCCGTTTGAATTTTACTGCGAAAAACCTGTGCATCACCCCAAACACTCATCGTTTTATAAGGCTGCGACATTACTGAAGACCACTGATTCCGGTAATTGGCACCCAGGCGGTAATCCGCATCTGGAATAAAACCGGTGTTGGCAGGATTTGTAAGAAGCGGTTCGTTGAACCATTGTGAGAAATGGAGGTCCTGGGACATGAGTGCAGAACCACATGCCACCTGAAAAACGCTCATCAACAACAAATTTCTTATACACTTCATCGGTACAGAATTTCTGAGAGGGCCATATAAAGATACATTTTACCTTATTAACGTTATATCTCCTTTCCGGGTTGTTTTTGTGCCATCATCAAAAGTGGCTTCCAGTGTATACCCGTATACGCCGATCGGCTGGGGCGAGCCGTTAAAAGTTCCATCCCAGCCATCCGTAGGGGTACTCGATTGAAATACCTGTTGTCCATAACGGTTATAAATCTTCCAGGTCATGGCGATAATTCCAAAACCTTTAACATGAATGATACTGTTTTCTCCAAACCGGCCGGGTGTAAATGCATTGGGAACATCCAGTAACGGATTGATCAGGGATTGTACGTCCTGACAGGTTGTATCCGCACATTCATACTGGTTATAGGCAACCAGGCAGGCATTAAATGTACCGGTGTACAGATACTGATGCGTAACCGGGTCTGCATTTACAGTATTCGTTGAATCATTGTCACCAAAATACCAGGTATAATGCGTTGCATTCATTGAATTGTTGTGAAATACCGTCGGCGTATTATAATCCGCCGGCAGGGGAGTGGTATTAAATAGCGCAGTTGGTTTTCCGTGTACATGAATGATCATAGAAGTATCTGATATGATATTACACGAGCCACTGTCAATGGCCGTCATATGAACCGTATAGGTTCCGGTATCTGTATATAAGTAAGTCGGATACATATCGGTAGAAGTTCCTCCATCTCCAAAGGTCCATTTAAACTGCAGGCCTCCAAGGGATGTATTATTGAAATAAGCATAATATGGTGCGCATCCATCGCTCACTTCAAATTGTGCTTTTACAATGGGCGAAACACGTAAGGTATCGGTCAGACTGTCCGGCGAGTTACAATAATTCGTGTCACTTAAAATAAGGTTGACCAAATAAGTACCCGGACCTGCAAAAGCGTGGGTAACAATGTTATTGCCTGTTTGCGGGCCTGTTCCGTCTCCGAAATTCCATGTAAAATCGTCCGGAATCACGAAAAGTTTTCCGGATGGAGCAGTAGAAGTATTCGTAAACTGATAATTGAGTGATTTGCAGTCACCGATTTTTGCAAAATCAAAATCGACAATCGCGCGGTCGGTCCGTACGCGAATGTTCAGATATCCGGTATCCACTACGTTACAGCTGCTCGAATCGATGGCGATCAGGCGTACTCTGAAATTTCCAACCGTGGTATATGTGTGATATACCTGGTTTCCGGTCAGCGCAGTATCCGGTGAGCCGTCTCCAAAATTCCAGATATAACTTTTAGCATTATGCGCCGTATCGATAAAAAGAACCTGCAGGGGTACGCAACCCGAACTATCATATCTGCCATTGATGAGAGATCTGGGATCTGCGGAAACGCCGGCAAAATTAAATGCGATTTTTACCGCAGCCAGATTGCAGCCAACCCCGCCGGTACCATTTTTGGGACCCCATACATTCGGGGTCGTTTTAAATGGTGTTACGCTGTGATCCCCGCAATTGGCGCAGATCGCCTGGTAAATAATTCCATTCCGGTCATAGCGGCTGGTACCTCCGTCCACGTGTTCGCTGATACTGCTGGGCCCGTCATCCTGTCCGAAAAAAGTTGCATAGAGCAGGGCAGAAGCATTTTTCTTAATAACGATGAAATAAAAATCCCGGTTGTCGGTGATCTTTTTAATGGCATTCGCGGAAACCGGCATGCCGGCTGTTCCGGCTAACCCATAGGGATCCGCATCGGCAAACAACCAGCCGCCCCATCCGGTTACATATACGTTTTCGCAACGGTCTACCAGGAAGGCAACCGGCGAAATATTGGGATTGGGTGCTGCATGTCCAAATGTTGTCGAGTAAACATAATCGGACAAATCAGGTTTCAGTTTGGCTACAAATTGTTTAGCGCCCGGATTGATAAAACCAACATTCGAAGTGGTTTTCCAGTTGCCGGTTGTAGAGCCCATCACATAGGGGAATCCGATTTTATCAAATTCAATCCCGTAAATCGCATCAAATCCGGAAGTGCCTAAATAAGTTGTTTTTCTCTGTGTGCTGCCATCATTACTGATGATGGAAATAAATCCGTCACTGATACCGCCGGAATAGGCGGGCTGTATAACACCGGTTTTATTTCCAGGCATGTCCGTACTCGTTGTGGCACCGGCTACATAGATATCTCCATTGACCGGATTAATTTTCAGAACAAAACAGGCATCATCACCTGAGCCGCCCAGGAAACTCGCAAACATCAGCGTCTTGCAATCCGGAGAAAGTTTTAAAACGACTCCATCCTGTTTTCCACCCCCGAAGGTGGTTTGAAATGCGCCTTTCGTTACGGGGAAATTATTTTTGGAACGTGTACAGGAAGCGACATATATATTATTGGATCCATCCAGCACTACTTCACTGCGCGAATCATCACCGTAGTTTTTGATCAGTCCCTTCGAGGCTTCCGCAGCTCCGCCTTCCTGATTCAGCTGATCTACCTCATTTACGGCATCATAATCACTTCCGGAGATACAGACGGATCCAAGCAGGCCGGTTCCCTGTGCATTCAGTTTAAGAACGAACATATCACATCCTCCCCGTACGCCGAATGAATCCAGGAAGGGGAAATTGGTTGAATAGGTTCTTCCCATGACAACCAGGTTTCCCTGGGCATCAGAATACATACTGTGCGGACATTCATTTCCATTTCCGCCGATATAAGTGGCATATATTCTGTTCCGCCCATTGCTGCTGAATTTTATAATGCCGACATCAAATGCGCCGCCCCTGAATTTCGATTCAAATGCACCGGTTGAAACGGGAAAGCCATCTGCGAATACAATACCTCCTGCAAAAAAAGTTCCGTCGGGTCCCGGAGTAGCTGTGAATCCCCAGTTCGTCGCCTTGCTGCCGGTAAAAGTGGAAAATACCAGGGTTGGATCAATCACCAGTACCTGGTTGCTGTTATAATGCCTGATATCGAATTGCACCACGCTGTTCCTGGAAACCCGGTACTTTACCGGAACGCTCTCCCGGCCATGGTCACCCGCCTGATAGGAATAAGGTTCCATTTCACTTACATCCCCCACGGAGGTCTTTAATGATAAGCGGTTACTGGTCACTGTTAGTCCGTCCAGCCCTTCATATTGCATGGCAATATTTCTGGGATCCGCGCCGGGATGAACAATGAGATCATATTTCAGTTTCCCTTTCTCAGTATAGTAGCGCAGGTCGATGCCCGGATAAATATTTTTATAGGTTACGCCCTGGAATACCCGGCAGTTTTTCGCCCATTTGGTGGAATCATTTCCGATAAGATAATTATTATAGGTATCCAGTGGTTTATCAGGAATGATTTCAGTCGCCGCATTCATGTTCAGGAAGTTCACGGAATATGCATGGGAGTGAACGGAAGCCGGTCTGACTGAAAATGATCTCTGCGTGGCAGTCCGGTTTGAAGAATCTGACCTGAAATATCCATGGGCATTTGCATCCGCCATTTCCTGCTCATTATGCAGTAAAACCCTGATTCCATTTTTATGGAAGAACAAAGTTCCGTTTCCGATATCCGCCCTGAGCAGAACATGAGAATCCCATTGGCCTTTATTTTCAATGAATTCCAGGTTGGCCTCTTCTGTTTGTGCTGAAACATGGAAGAAAGCCATTGTGAAAACAAAAAATAAAATGAACTGATACTTAAACAAATGCCTGTTTTTAAAATTTAGAAATGCAAAGATGATTTTTTTATTTGTCAATTGTTAATTGTCAATTGTTAATTAGATTGATTTGTCATTAACAATTGACAATTATCAATTAACAATTACCGGATCAGCGTAATATCTCCCTTCCTCCTCGTTTTTGTTCCGTCAAAAAAAGTTGCATCCAGGGTATATCCATACACGTCCATCGGCTGAACGGCGCCCCTGTACGTACCGTCCCATCCAATAAACGGATTATTTGATTCAAAAACAAGCTGTCCCCAGCGGTTATAAATTCTCCAGTCCATCGATGCGATCCCAAATCCTTTTACCATTACAATACCGTTATCTCCGAACCGGCCCGGTGTAAAAGCATTTGGTACATCCAGCAATGGATTGATCAGGCTTTCCACCGGATGACAGATGGTATCCGCACAATCGAACTGATTAATGGACACCAGACAAACGTTATATATGTTTGTTTGCTCGAACTGATGTATCACGGTATCCTTCGTGCTTTTAAGGGTGGAGTCGCCGTCTCCGAAAAGCCATATGTAATGTGTTGCACCGGTTGAATTATTAAAAAATACAGTCGGTGTGTTATATTCGGAAGGCACGGGCTGAATATTAAAATCAGCCGTGGGTTTTGGATTTACCCGGAGTGTTTTGGTGATGGAATCCCGGATATTACATGTATTCGAATCGATCGCCAGCAGGGAAATGATAAATGTTCCGGTATCCGGGTAATTATGTTCCGGATTAACATCTGTAGAAAAAGTCCCATCTCCGAAACTCCAGTAAAACTGCTGGCCTGCCAGCGTGGTATTGTTGAAAAAGGCGTCGTATGGGGCACATCCGTCAGGCACTTCAAATTGTGCTTTCACAACTGGCGATACCCTTAATGTTTTGAAAGCAGTATCCGGACTATTACAAAAATTGGTATCCGCTAAAATCAACTGCACCACATAGGTTCCGGAAGATGCATACGCATGCGCATACGGACTCGTTCCGGGAGCCGTTGTCCCATCCCCGAAATTCCAGGAAAAATCACCCGGTTTGAATGATTTTCCGACTGGGGGTGTGGAAGTATTTGTAAAAAGATAGTTGAGGGAATCGCAGGGAGCCAGTTTCAATATGTCAAAATCGAGGATGGCTCTGTCAGTCCGGACGCGGATATGCAGGTAAGCGGTATCCCTGATATTGCATGTGGTTGAATCAATGGCAATCAGGCGGACGATATAGTTGCCAATCGCCGTATACGTATGCATCACCTGGAAGGCAGTGGTTGTCGTATCCGGACTGCCATCCCCAAAATGCCATTCATATTGTTTGGCATTGTGTACGGTATCTTTGAAAAGCACATCCAATGGCACACATCCTGAACTGTCATACCGGCCATTAATAACCGATCTGGGATCTGCCGCCACGCCGGCAAAATTCAAAGCGATTTTTACGGCAGCGAAGTTGCAGCCATTCCTGCCCGTTCCATTTCTTGGCGCCCACACATTCGGGGTCACGGGGAAAGATCCGTTACCATAACAATTGGCGCAGATGGCTTCATAGATCACACCCTGTTTATCAAACCGGCTCGTTCCTCCGTCCACATGATCTCCCAGTCCGCCAACCTGTCCGAAAAAACTTCCATATAACTGGCTGACCGCATCTTTTTTCATGACGAAAAAATAAAAATCACTTCCATCGGTGGTCGATTTAATGGCATTGGGAGTCACTGTCAATCCCGTCGTTTTGGAATTACTGTATACGGCGGCGCCGTTTCCAATACCTTCTATTTCAATCCCACCGCCCCATCCGGCGACATACACATTTTCGCAACGGTCTACCAGGAAAGCGGTCGGGGAAATATCAGGGAAAATACTTCCCTTTCCAAATACGGTGGAATAGACATACGCTGAAATATCGGGCTTAAGTTTGGCGATGAACTGTTTTCCATTCTTCTGACTAAATGTTGCATTCCTGACCGGCCAGGATCCCGTGGTCGTTCCCATGATATAGGGATATCCATTATTGTCGCACTGAACGCCATATATTACTTCGGTTCCGGTGGTTCCGAAATATGAGGTTTTGATCAGGGTTCCACCATCATTGCTGAGGACCGATAAAAATCCGTCAATCCCGTCACTTTTTGTTTTTTGTATAACGGTTCCATTGGAAGTGCCGGGGAAATTATTACTGGAGGTTCCTCCTCCGATATATATATTATTTGTGATGGGACTTAGTGCCAGTGAAAAAGCTGCGTCATCACTGCTTCCTCCCAGATATGAACTGGCGAGTATGACACTGAGGTCGGGAGAAGTCTTAATGAACACACCGTCCTGATTTCCACCGGAAGTTTTCTGAAATGCATTGGCAGTGACCGGAAAATCACTTGAAGCTGTGCAGGATGCCAGGTATACATTCCCTCCATTGTCAAGGATCACTTCACTTCTGCCATCGTCCCCATAATTCAGGCGCAGGGAATGCTGACCCATAGAGATGGGTATGGAGGAATATTTAGGAGCAATATTTACACCGTCGTCATCCTTACCGCCAATGATCCGGGAACCGATCAATGCTGTACCGGTCGCATTCAGTTTCGTGAGTATGATATCATATCCGCCGTGTAATACATCCGTTTTTCCCGAACTATTTTTTACCGGAAAATCTCCTGAGCTGGTCCTGCCTGCGATAACCAGGTTTCCAGCCTGGTCGGCCACCAGGCTATGCGGCTGTTCATTTCCGCTTCCGCCCAGATACGTCGCATAAACGCGGCTTACTCCATTGCTGCTGAATTTCAGAATGGTAATATCATACTGATAAATCCCGTCCGTATTGTCTCCGCCTTTAAATACGGATTGAAAAGCACCGGGGCTTGACAAAAATCCATTTCCCTTATCACCCGGAATGGAATTGAGTGTTATACTTCCTGAATAAAAATTTCCACTTTCATCATAGGTTGCAGTATATCCCCAATTGTCGGAACGCGACCCGGTAAAACTGCAGAATACTTCTGTGGGATCAATAATCAGCGTGGCACCCGGATCATAATGGCTGATGCGAAAACGGACTGTTTGATCGGGACCCGCTACATAGGAACATTCCAGGTCTTTGTTTCCACTATTTGAAAACTGGTATGATCGCGGTATCGTTTCATTCACGTCTCCGACAGATGTATGAATAGTAACCTGTCCGGATTTAACCACCAGTTTGACTGCCCCCTTATATTTCATTTTGATATTATCCGGATTGCCACCCGGATGCACGATCAGGTCGTATTTCAACTGGTCGTTTTCGGTATAGTACCGTAAATCTATATTCGGATAGATATTCTTATATACAACGGCCTGATAGATTTTACAAGTGGGCCGCCACCTGGATGAATCATTTCCTATGAAATAATTATTGTAAGTATCCAGAGGTTTGTCCCCTTTTATTTCAACTTGATCCGAGCTGTTTAAAAATTCCACCTGGTATAAATGGGAATGCATGATGAGACCGTTGGTATTGGATCCATCGTCAGATCCGTTGGAAGTATTCCCGGGCACTGTTATAATGGGATTTTTTACCAGTTGCGTGGAAATGCCGCCTGATTTAGGAGTTGAATAAGCAGCTGTTTTATTTTTTGCGGGTTGGGGTTGAACGGATTCATTCTTGCCATGCATCATTTGACGTAAGGCATCCATGTCAGCAGGGCTTTGCATCAGCACGGAAAACCCGTGTTTTTGCAAAAAGAAATTTGCATCGGGCATATCCGCCCGAAAGCGTATGACGCTGTCCCACTGGCCTTTATTCTCTACAAACTCGAGGTTACCGATCTGTGCCTTCGTATCCAGGCCGGTAAAACAGGCGATCAGGAGGGTGAGGAATATGGGTGATTTATTTTTCAAATAAGGTTTTTAGAGTAGTTGACAGTTGGCAGTTGGCAGTTGACAGTTGGCAGTTGGCAGTAATTAGGTAATTCAATTTGCACATTTGCACATCTGCACATTTGCACATTCTCACGAAATCCGGCTCCACGGCGTCTTCCCCTTCTCCCGCATCAACTGTTGACGCAAGGCAGCATGGTCAGGCAGGTCCAGTTCGGGATCCATTTCAAGTATGATGTGGGCAGATTGCACCGCCTGTATCAGAATATCCCGGTCCCGGACAATATCTGCCAGCTTAAAATCCAATAAGCCGCTTTGCCGGGTTCCCGCAATATCGCCCGGACCCCTGATCTCCATATCTTTTTCTGCAATTCGGAATCCGTCATTCGTTTCGCACATGATCCGCAACCGTTCCCGGGCTTCCGCGCTTATTTTATTTCCGGTTACCATTATACAATAACTCTGGTCAGCTCCTCTGCCAACCCGTCCGCGCAACTGGTGAAGCTGGGAGAGCCCGAATTTTTCAGCACTTTCAATCACCATGACGGATGCGTTGGAAATATGCACCCCCACTTCAATCACTGTGGTTGCAACCATAATCTGGGTATCTCCGGAAACAAAACGTTTCATATTGGTTTCCCTGACAGCCTGTTTTTGTCTGCCGTGAACCATGCTAATATAATACGCAGGTTCGGGAAAATAGGCTTTGACATTTTCAAAACCTTTCATCAGGTTCTCATAATCCAGCTTTTCAGATTCTTCTATCAGGGGGAAAATGATATAGGCCTGCCTTCCTTTTTTAATCTCGTCCTTTATGAAATCCATCACTTTAGGCCTGTCGTATTCATAACGCTGCACCGTTCTGACAGGTTGCCTGCCTGGTGGCAACTCATCAATTACACTGTAATCCAGGTCATTATAAGCTGTCATGGCCAGGGTGCGGGGGATGGGGGTAGCTGTCATCACCAGCACGTGGGGAGGCAGGATGGCCTTTTGCCAGATCCTGGCGCGTTGTGCCACACCAAACCGGTGCTGTTCATCAATAATGGCTAATCCGAGTCGCTGAAACAGGACCGGATCTTCCAGGACCGCATGGGTTCCGATCAGTATATTGATTGACCCGTCTACCAGTTCCTGCAGGATTTTTTTTCTGGCAGCAGATTTTACGGAGCCCGTCAGGAGGGCAATCGAAAGTGGCAGATCCCTCAACAGCTCTTTAAAATGATTGACGTGCTGATTACTGAGGATTTCCGTAGGCGCCACCAGGCAGCTCTGGAATCCGTTATCTGCTGCCAGTAACATGGTCAGGAGGGCGACCATCGTTTTACCGCTGCCCACATCTCCCTGCAAAAGCCGGTTCATCTGGCGACCGGTAGCGGTATCCTGCCTGATTTCTTTAATCACCCTTTTTTGCGCCCCGGTCAGTGTGAAGGGCAGGGTATTCGCATAAAAATCATTGAAAAGCCGGCCCACCTGACTAAAAACCACCCCCCGTGACAATTTGTGCCGCTGCGTCCTGATCATACCCGTTCTGACCTGGTTTATGAACAATTCTTCGAATTTAAGTCTGTGTAGGGCCTGCTGGTATGCCTGCGGGGTAGCAGGAAAGTGAATGGACCGGAAAGCCTGGTAACGGGATATCAGCCCGTTTTTACGGCAGGTTTCTGAAGGCAAAAATTCCGGGATATCCCTTTCCTTCAGTTGGGACAGGAGCTGTTGGGTGAGTTTGGCCATCTGACGCCCGCCCAGCGACCGGGCCTTTAATTTTTCCGTACTCGGATAGATGGGTTGAAGGGGGGAACTGTCCGGCCTGATTTCATCAAATCTTTCCAGCTCCGGATGCGTCATCTGGGCTTCCCCATTATAAAAGCCAACTCTTCCAAATGCTATGTACCTGAAACCGGGATGCAGGTTTTTTTCCATCCAGGAGATGCTCTGGAACCACACCAGCGGGAGGGAACCGGTAGCATCTTTCAGGCTCGAAACCAGCCTTTTGGCCTTACCCGTCCCCAGGATCTGTAGGGAGCCCAGGGATCCGGCCACCTGAATGAATTCGGTATCTCCATGAATATCTGAAATAGAGGCAAGATGGGATTTATCCAGGTGCCGGTAGGGATACCATTCCAGCAGGTCCCGGAAAGTATCAATGCCCAGCTCTTTGCGTAATATCGTTGCCCGGTGCGGACCTACACCCTTCAGGTACTCGATCGGGCTCGCTAATATCTCCGGGGAAGTCCTGTTCATCAACGAAAACAAATTTAAATCAATTCTGCTTCCCGGCATCACTGGCAGCTTGCATAAAACAGATTATGGTTGTATCTTGAAGCCAGTTTTTCCCGAATGAAATATTACATAAAGCTTCTTAGGCCCAAGGACTGGGCAAAAAACCTTTTTCTAATAGTACCTTCCTTTTTTGCAGGACAGTTTTTCGTCCCATCCCAGGTTCCGCATATCCTGGAAGGTTTTATCGCTTTTTGCTTTTTTGCTTCCAGTATTTATATCATTAATGACTACCGGGATATTGAAGACGACCGGAAACATCCTGTAAAATATAAAAGGCCGCTGGCTTCCGGTATGGTTAAGAAACCGGCCGCCATCGTTATATGTATCCTTTTACTCGTGGTTGGACTTTTGCTCGGCTACCTGGCCGATCATACCCTGCTTTTTCTTTTCATCCTGGGCCTTTATTTTTTCATTAACCTGGCTTATTCTTTCGGTCTTAAAAATATTGCCATCCTGGATATCCTGATATTATCTGCCGGTTTTGTGCTGCGGGTAAAAGGGGGGGCCGTTATTTCAAAAGTGGATACTTCTGAATGGCTGATCATCATGACCTTTCTTTTATCCCTTTTCATGGCCATTGCCAAAAGAAGGGATGACCTCCTGCTGAAAAGTTCAACGGGCACGGATATGCGAAAATCCATGAGCGGATACAACCTGGATTTTCTCAATACCCTGCTTGGCCTGTCCAGCGCCATCATCATCGTGGCCTATATAAACTATACCGTTTCACCCGTAACAATCGGGCGGTTGGGCACGTACAGGTTGTATTACTCCAGCCTTTTTGTTATTGCGGGCCTGATGCGTTACCTTCAGATCACTTTTGTGCTTAAAAAATCGGGCTCGCCGACAGAGATCCTATATAAAGACTTCTTCATACAGATTACACTTGCCTTATGGGTTGTTAGTATTTACGTGATTTTATATTTACGTGACATAACCATTTTTAAATGAAGAAGCAAATCGCCAACTGGGGAAATTATCCCGTGATCGAAGCCAACGAAGAGTCATTCGCATTTCCCGAGCAACTCCAGGATTTCCTTTCCAGGAATGAAAACTTTATTCCACGGGGGAATGGACGTTGTTATGGAGATGCATCGCTGGCAGGCACCACCATTTCTACATTGAAATATGATAAAATACTTTCCTTCAATACAGAAACCGGGGCATTTGAGTGCCAGAGCGGCCTCACACTCGATCAGATACTGGAAGTGATCGTGCCCGCCGGATGGTTTCTGCCCGTTACACCAGGAACCAAATTCATTACGGTGGGCGGGGCGGTTGCCAGTGATGTACATGGAAAGAATCATCATGTGGACGGTTCTTTTTCCAATCATATCCTGGAAATGGATATCGTGCTGGCATCAAAAGAAACCATCACCTGTTCCCCGAAGATCAACAACGATTTATTCGAAGCCACTTGCGGGGGCATGGGTTTGACAGGCATCATCAGCCGCGTTCTTTTCCAGCTGAAAAAAATTGAAACATCCTTTATACGACAGAAACAAATCAAGGCAGCTAATCTGGACGAATTGATCGAGCTTTTTGATGAATACAATCACTATACCTATTCCGTTGCCTGGATCGACTGCCTGAAAAAAGGAAATGATTTCGGAAGAAGTATCCTCATGCTGGGGGAACACGCCACATTGACTGACCTGAACGAAAAACTTAAACAGGACCCATTACAACTGCCCAAAAAAAAACAGATCAATTTTCCTTTTAATCTGCCTTCCTGGGTGCTGAATGCATTTACCGTGAAAGCATTCAATTTCCTTTTTTATTCAAAAAACTTTAAAAGGGAAATCAATAATGTAACCGGTTATGAACCATTTTTTTATCCGCTCGATGCGATCCTGCACTGGAACCGCGGGTATGGGAAAAATGGATTTGTTCAATACCAGTTTGTTCTTCCGCTCGAAGCTAAAAAGGGGCTGGTCGAAATTTTAAACCGTATCAGCGACAAGGGCCTGGGTTCGTTCCTGGCCGTTTTAAAAGTGTTTGGAAAGCAGGAAAGCATTATTTCATTCCCCAAAGAGGGATACACGCTGGCCCTCGATTTCCCGGTTAAAACCGGTTTATTGGAATTCCTCGATGAACTCGATCAGATTGTGCTGAAATACGGAGGCCGGATATATATGTCAAAGGATGCCCGCATGAAACCTGAAATCATGACACAGGGCTACCCTGAACTGAATAAATTCAAGGCTATTGTCAGGAAGTATAACCCGGATGGAAAAATCCATTCAATCCAGTCAGACAGGTTATTTTTGACAACTAACTGATTTTTCCATGGCAACAGTTCTCATCTTAGGTGCTACATCTGATATCGGTGCGGCCATTGCGAAGAAATTTGCATCCAATAAATTTGACGTGTTGCTGGCGGCCAGAAAGCCGGGGCAACTGGGACCTCTTGAATCGGATATACATATCCGTTATGGGGTAAATTGCAGTTCACTGGCTTTTGATGCGTTGAACTACAGTTCCCACGCTGGTTTTTTTAATACCCTGCAAACAAAACCTGAAGTAAGCATCTGCGTTTTCGGCGTGCTGGATGATGAGGAAGAAGCATTTAACGAATGGCAACTGACGGAAAGGATGATCAATACCAATTACACCGGAGCCGTTTCTATTTTAAATGTCATTGCAAAATATTATATCTCTCAAAATAAGGGAACCATCATCGGGATCAGTTCGGTCGCCGGCGACCGTGGCCGCGCGAGTAAGCTTATATATGCGAGTGCCAAAGCAGCATTTACCACCTACCTGGCCGGATTGCGGAACAAGTGTTTCAAAGAAAAAGTGCATGTGATGACCGTTCAGCCGGGTTTTGTATATACTAAAATGACCGAGAACCAGCCCCTGCCGAAACTGATCACATCCACACCTGTACAGGTGGCAGACATTATTTATGCTGCCTACCTCAAAAAAAAGAATATCATTTATGTAAAATGGTTCTGGAGATATATAATGCTCATCATTCAGAACATTCCGGAATTCCAGTTTAAAAAAATGAAATTGTGAGTGGAAGGAAAATCGCTTTTTTTGATTTTGACGGCACCATCACCACAAAAGATACCCTGTTGGAGATCATCAAATTTCAAAAAGGGAACCTGGCTTTTTATGCAGGGTTTTTATTACACACACCCTGGCTCCTCGCGTACAAGCTGAATCTTCTGGCAAACGACCGGGCAAAACAAAAAATGCTGATTTATTTTTTTGGAGGTATGTCTGAATCCGTTTTTCAGGCAGCTTGTGATTCGTTTGCGGAAAAAAAGCTCCCCGTCCTGATCCGTCCCGGGGCATTATCTGAAATCAGCCAGCTTCGGACCCTTGGATTTGAAATCGTGATTGTATCGGCATCCGCCGGAAACTGGATCCGTCCATGGACCCATTCCCTTGAATTAAAATTAATAGCCACCCGGCTGGAGGTAAAAAATGGATTGATGACGGGCAGAATCGATGGAAAAAACTGTCATGGGGAACAAAAAGTAATCCGGATCCGGGAAGAATGGAATCTTTCGGATTATGAAGAGGTGAATGTTTACGGAGATTCATCCGGGGATAAACCGATGCTGGCCCTGGCTACCAGGTCATTTTACAAACCATTCAGAACCTCATGAATTTTATTTTTTACTTCATCCATATTTTCAGCTGGGCGGTTTTTATCTACCTCGCCGCCGGTTCGTGTTATCTGTTTCTGATGGCTGCCATTGGCCGGTTGATAAAGGGAAAAAAAATCAATCCGGTAAACGATCAGTATAAAATCGCCGTGCTCATTCCTTGTTACCGGGAAGACCTGGTGATCCGGGATACAGCCCGCCAGGCCAGGGCACATGATTATGGGGCTGACCGGTTTACCATCACGGTTATTGCAGATAAATTAAAGCCGGAAACGGTCGATGCACTCCGGCAGATTCCCGTGGATGTGCTGGTGGTGGATCTGAATATGAAATCACGCTCTCTGCATGCCGCTCTTGAAAAGCAATCCGTGATTGATTCCGATCTAGTCATGATACTGGATGCAGATAATATTATGGGGAAGGGGTGCCTGGAAAAAGTAAATGCAGCTTTTCATAGCGGATCGCAGGCCATGCAGTGTCACCGGACAGCAAAGAATAAAAATACCGCGGTGGCCCTGCTAGATGCGATGAGTGAAGAAATCAATATCAATCTGTTTCGCCGGGGGCCCGCTGCTGCGGGATTGTCGGCAGCGCCCATCGGATCGGGCATGGCATTTAAAACGGCCCTCATCCGGGAAATTTTTTCATCCGGTGAGATCCTTGAAAATCCGGGGGAAGACCGGGAAATAGATATGCAGCTGATGAAACGTAAAATTAAGATGGAATTCCTGGATGATGCCCTGGTATATGATGAAAAAGTAGCCAGTTCCGGTGTATTTGAAAAACAGCGGGTGCGCTGGCTGGAGGCCCAGGTAAATCATGTGAAACGTTTTTTTGATGCAGACATGAAAGAGGCGCCTAAAACTTTTCTTTTCTATAATAAATTTTTTCAAAATTTATTATTACCCCGCGT
>Ga0080027_10000412_pt1 | contig 18458 bp, 18 predicted proteins | sample OrgsoiDNA2013046_FD_70962 | JGI IMG/M metagenome (GOLD analysis project Ga0080027, IMG submission 70962) | Permafrost soil microbial communities from the Arctic, to analyse light accelerated degradation of dissolved organic matter (DOM) -... | ecosystem: Environmental > Terrestrial > Soil >... | reverse complement strand
ACGTCGGTCGTCACACGCGTGACCAGCCGGCCCACAGGGTTCTTGTCGTAAAAGCCGATATGCATCTGTTGCAGGTGCCGGAAGATCTGGCTGCGCAGATCGAACATGACTTTCTGTCCGGTCCACTGCATGAAATAGGTCTGCGCGAACTCCAGGACAAAGCTCAGCGCAATAATGCTGGCGTAGATTCCCCCGATCTGCGCGATGCCGCGATACGGACTGCTGCTCAGGAACCGGTCCAGAAAGCCAGCCGAGTGATGCGGCTGGACCAAATACTTGTCGATTTCAACTTTCACCAGAAAAGGCCCAACGCCTTCCGCCAGCGCCTTAAGCACGATGGCCGCAAGGGCGACCGTGGTTTGGACTTTGTAGGGACGCAGGTAGGTTAGCAGCCGACGCATCAGGCGGCTGTCGTATGCTTTCCCCAGGATTTCTTCGTCAGAGGACATCGCTTGAATAGATGATTTTACAGTGGCGAAGGGTGCCGAGAGGTCAGCATTTACTGGCGCAATAGCGCTTCGATATCACGATTGCCACGAAAGACGTGAAGTATCAATACATGCTCGCTTTCCACGCGGTAGATAATGACGTATTCGCCGACCGGGAAGCTGCGGAGACCGCGTCATTAGTCATCGCGGCGGCGGCCTAGATGCGGGTATTGGGACAGGAGGTAGAACGGCTCAGCGAGGGAATCAACGAGCCGGTCTGCGATGTCAAAACTACCACTGTCTTGAACGACATAAAGCCAAATATCGTTAAGTTCAGTTTTCGGCTTCCGGCGCGAAACTGTGAGGCATCAGCGCGGAGAGGCTTGCTCTGTGGCGAGACGGGCTCGACCGCGTTGTTTCACTTCCTCGGCAAGCTGCCGCATGGATTCCTCAGTGATCACGCGTCCTTCGCAGCGTGCCAGGGAGGTTTCCGCGACGTCGACCGCGGCAAGAATCTCCTCGCGCCTGCGCTCACGCTCCTCCCACAGAGAGAGCGCTTCCTGAACTGCGGTTTTAGCGTAAGCGCGTAGTGGGCAGGTGTCAATTGGGCGAAGCATGACCAAGTTAAGCCTCAGAAATGAGCGCGTTGGGCCGCCCAGACTTTTGATCTTTCCATCCTCATTCGGACAAGGGGAGCCCCATCCTTTCGCCTTCCGTGCGAAAGGGTGGGGAATAGAAATGCTCAAGCCGTGGAACGTACCAAGGTTGCGCCGACCGCATCGCAGCCCAACCTTGCATCAAAGCCGTTTGAGAACCAGCGCCGAGTTCTTCGAACCAAACCCAACGCAGTTGCAGATGGCATTCTTGATCTCTGCTTTGCGACCGGGTTCTGGAACGTAGTCCAGGTCGCAATCCGGGTCGGGGACCTCAAGATTAATGTTCGGCGGCAGTTGCCCCTGCTCCATAGCGACAAGCGTAGCCGCCACCCCAGCCGCTCCACACGCTCCTTGCGCATGGCCAATCTGCGATTTCAGCGACGACATCGGGACTTTGTAAGCATGCTCGCCCAAAGCCATCTTCAAAGCACGCGTCTCCACCCGATCGTTCATTGGTGTGGCCGTTCCGTGAAGATTGACGTAGTGAATGTCGGTGGGCGTAACCCCCGCTTCTTCCATGGCCAGCTTAATGGCGCGCGCAGGCTCTTGCGGATCCTCGCTCATGCGCACACGATGAAATGCCTCGCAGTTGGAAGCGTATCCCGCGACTTCAGCATAGATGTGGGCCTTGCGTGCCTTGGCGTGTTCGTATTCCTCCAGCAAAAACATCCAGGAGCCTTCCGCCAAAACAAACCCATCGCGGTCGGCCGAAAAAGGCCGCGAAGCGCGTTCGGGCGCATGGTTCCACGACTGCGTCAGCGCGCGCAGCAGCGTATAGCCCTTGATGATCCCCGGCGTAATCGTCGAATCCGACCCTCCCGCCAGAAACATCGGCTGAATGCCCGCCTGAATGTGTTGCATGGCGTAGCCGATCGCGTCGGTCGAAGACGTGCAACCGGTGGTGATGACGTGGCTATATCCGCGAAACCCAAACCGCATCTGGATTTCGCTCGACATCGTCCCCATCGTCCCGCTCGGGATGCAGAAGAGGCTGACTTGCTTGATGTTGCCGGAATGCCAGAGCCGGTACTGCTCCTCGGAAAACTCCTGCGCGCCGCCACCGGACCCAATGACAATGCCGATTTCGCGCTTCTCTTCCATCGACATCGACCCCGGATCAAGCCCGCCGCTCTTGATGGCTTCCGCGCAGGCTGCGATGCCCAAAGGCACAACCCGGGAGACATGTTTACGCTCGCGGGCGTCGATCCAGGCCAGTTCATCGAATTCCGGGATTTCCCCCGCAATGTGAACGGGCAGGGAAGACGAATCCCAGCGGGAGATACGCTTTACGCCGGATTTACCTTCGAGGACGGCTTGCGAAAAGGCTGGCTTTCCGATTCCATTTGGGCTAACGATGCCCATTCCTGTGATCACTACCCGAGGCGGCAATGGCTCTCCAATTACAGCGCTCAAGGATTCTACCAGTCGCAGAGAGGAATTCGGGGTGATTTGGTCGCGCGGTGGCAGATAATGGAGGTCAATGCCTCTCGGAATCTACATTTCCGTGCCGTTTTGCAAGAGCAAGTGCAGCTACTGCAACTTCGCCACGGGCGTGGTTTCTCGGGGCGCTTACTCGCGGTACGTGGATCGCGTGTGCGCGGACATGAAGGCCGCGGAATCGACGGCCACGTCGGTTGGCGGGCGGTTCGAACGAACCGTGGATTCGGTGTTTCTCGGCGGAGGCACGCCGACGATTCTGGATCCTGCCGACTTGGAGCGAATGTTCCATGCGCTCCGCGAGAGCTTTGCGGTCAAGCCGCGAGCCGAGATTACGGTCGAGTGTGCACCCGGGACCTTGACGGGGGAAATGCTCGAAGTCTTCGTCCGCTGCGGCGTGAACCGCGTGAGCCTGGGCGTGCAGTCCTGGGTGGATTCGGAAGCGGCGGCCGTAGGACGTCTGCACACGCGGACGCGGGTGCTCGAAGACATCGCGGTACTGCGAGCAGCGGGCATTGAAGACATCAACGTGGACCTGATCGCCGGGTTGCCTCACCAGACCACCGAGAGCTGGGCGTATTCCGTTTCCGAAACCATCGCCTGTGGCGTGCCTCATGCCAGCGTGTACATGCTGGAGGTGGACGAAGACTCACGCCTGGGTCGCGAACTGATGGCGGGGGGCACGAAGTATCACGCCCATTTTGTCCCGGAAGAGGATTTGAGTGCCGATTTTTACAACGAAGCATGTTCGCGGCTGGATGCGGCAGGAATTCGACAGTATGAGATTTCGAATTTCGCCCGCGCCGGCTCGGAATCGCGACATAATTTGAAGTACTGGGAGCGCAAGGCGTATTTCGGTTTTGGCGCCGATGCCCATTCCATGCTGTTGTCAGCCCGCCCCGGCTTGGCTGCGGTGCGCTTTGCCGGTGCTGACGATCTGAACTCGTTCGTAGCCCGCGCTCCGCTGGAAGTGACGGAGGTTTCGCACGAAGCCGCGCTCGAGGAAGCATTCTTCCTTGGCCTACGATTAAATCGCGGTGTAGATTTGACGGCGATAGCCGTGGAGTTCGGTGAATCGTCTGCCGCAGCAGTCGCGGGAGTCGTCGACGAATTGGTGGAATACGCGCTGCTGGAACGCGCGAGTCACAGAATTCGTCTCACTCAGCGCGGCCGCCTCCTGTCGAACGAAGTGTTTGAGAAGTTCTTTGATCTGGCCGAACCGCTTCCGGCTCGCAGCTAGACCGACCGGTCAGTTTGCTTTTCCCCAGTGTTCATGCGGGTTTTGTTACTACCGGGTGAGATTCCGGGCGCAGACCTGTGGTCTAATAAATCAGCAGCTAACTCTGCGTCTTTCGGTCTGGCGCACTTTCATTCGGAGAACATCTTGGATTTTCAGCTCAATGAGGAACAACTGCATTTACAGAAGAGCGTGCGCGAATTCGCTCAACGCGAAATTGCTCCCAACGTCATGAAATGGGACGAGGCCAGCGAATTTCCCCTGGCCACGATCAAAGAATTGGCCAAGCTCGGGCTGTTGGGAATGATTTTTCCAGTGGAGTATGGCGGCGCTGGCATGGGCTACGTGGAGTACGTTACGGCGATTGACGAACTCTCGCGGGTGGATGGATCTGTTGGAATCATCGTGGCGGCGCATACGTCGCTGGGTTCGAACCACATTTTCACCGCGGGCAACGAGGCGCAGAGGAAGAAATATATCCCCAAACTGGCCTCAGGCGAATGGATTGGAGCGTGGGGGTTGACCGAGCCTTCCTCGGGATCGGATGCCGGCAGCGCGCGAGCCACGGCGGTGCACTCCAGCGGCGGCTATGTCATCAATGGAACAAAGACATTCATCACCAACGGCCACTACGCCGACGTGATGGTGGTGATCGCAGTATCCGATCGCGCAGCCGGAACTCATGGCTTGTCCGCCTTCATCGTCGAAAAAGGCACCAAGGGATTTCGCCCGGGGAAGAAAGAGAACAAACTGGGCCTGCGGGCCAGCGACACCTCCGAAATGATCTTCGAGGACTGCTTCGTACCGGCGGAAAATCTTCTGGGCAAGGAAGGCGACGGATTTATCGACGCCATGAAGGTCCTCGACGGCGGCCGCATTTCCATCGCCGCGCTCTCTCTCGGCATCGGTCATGGCGCGTACGACTGCGCTCTGAAGTATTCCAAGGAGCGCAAGCAGTTTGGCAAAGCCATTTCGGATTTCCAGGCGATCCAGTGGAAGCTTGCCGACATGGCCACGGAACTCGACGCAGCCTGGCTACTCACGATGCGTGCCGCCTCGATGAAGGATGCAGGCCTCAAGACAACGCAGGAATCTTCCATGGCCAAGCTCTACGCCAGCGAGGTCGCCGTACGCTGCGCCAACGAAAGCGTCCAGATCCACGGCGGCTACGGCTTCATCAAAGACTACCCAGCTGAGAAGTTTTACCGCGACGTAAAACTCTGCACCATCGGCGAAGGCACCAGCGAAATTCAGCGCATGGTGATTGCGCGTCAGTTGCTGAAGGGATAAGCTCTTCACCGCGGTGACCGGGGCAGGGGACAGCAGAGCAGTTGATTAGCCTGGCCGAGCGCGCGGAGAATCCAATGAAGCCTCTGGTGCTGGCAGCTGTTCTTCTGACTGGTGTCTGTTCATTAACCGCCCAGTCTAAGCCCGTTACTTTAATTCCGGGTATGGGCCAGCATCACCACATAATCTCCACCAAGAGCCCCGAGGCGCAGCGTTTTTTCGACCAGGGGCTCACGTTGGTCTTTGCTTTCAACCACGAAGAAGCCACTCGATCATTCCAGCGGGCGGCGGACCTGGACCCGCAGTCGGCGATGGCTTATTGGGGTGTCGCACTGGCCTTAGGTCCGTGCATCAATCTGGACGTGGATCCTCCTCACGAAAAGGCTGCGTATGTGGCGGTGCAGAAGGCCATCTCACTGTCACCAGGCGCGACAGAGAGCGAGCGCGCTTACATTGAAGCGCTGGCGAAGCGTTACACGGCTGATCCGGGCGCGGATCTAAGGAAGCTCGACGCGGACTATGCTCACGCGATGCATGAACTGTTGAGGCATTACCCGGAAGATCTCGACGCGGCCACTCTCTACGCGGAGAGTCTCATGGATCTCCATCCCTGGAAACTTTGGGGTCTCGATGGCCATCCTGCGGATGGCACCGAGGAAATTGTTACTGTTCTGGAATCAGTCTTACGGCGCGACCCCAACCACGTTGGCGCGAATCACTACTACATCCATGCCGTGGAAGCGTCCCCTCATCCGGAGTGGGCGCTAGCCAGCGCCAGGCGTCTGGAAACGCTGGTGCCGGCTGCTGGTCATCTGGTGCATATGCCTGCGCACACCTATATGCGGGTTGGAGACTATTCGGCATCGGCACGAAGCAATGCGACGGCGGCGGAGATCGACCGCCTCTACCTGCGGGACAGCGGCACCACGGGCAGCATGTACGACATCATGTATTACGCCCACAACCTTCATTTCCTCGCGGCATCAAGCGGCATGGCGGGAAATTTCGCCGATGCAAAACGGGCCGGAGACGAATTAGCTGCGCATGTGGCCGATATGGTTGGGGCCATGCCGATGTTTGAGGCCTATATGCCGACCCCAACCTTTGTGCTGCTGCGGTTCCATCACTGGGACGAAGTCATGAAACTGCCGCCGCCGGACACGAAACTGGCCATGACGACAGCATTTTGGCATTTCGCCAGGGGCAGCGCCGCTGCCGCAAAAGGCCAGATCGCCATAGCGCAAACTGAGCGGAAAAGCGTGGAGGCAGCACGCAAAGAAATACCTGCCGATGCGGAGTTCAGTTTCTTTTCCAACAAAGCCAGAGTTATTCTGGACCTGGCTGCGAGCGTTCTTGACGCCCGGATTGCCACAACACAGTCTGATCGTGAGCGCGCGATCGGGCACTGGAAGAATGCGGTTCAGATCCAGGACAGGCTCTACTACGGTGAACCTCCGGAATGGTTTTATCCGGTGCGGGAATCGCTGGGCGCTGCCTTGCTAGTGAACGGCCAAGCCGTAGAGGCGGAGTCCGTGTTTCGGGCCGATCTGGAACAATATCCTCGAAATCCGCGTTCGCTGTTCGGCCTCGCGAAGAGCTTGGAAGCCCAGGGCAAGATTTCCGAGACCGCATGGGTACGGAAAGAATTTGAGGCCGCGTGGAAGAATGCGGACGGGACACTTGAACTGGGGGACCTGTAGGCTAATCGTTCCTGATCGCGCCCAATTTGCGGGTAGGCTCCCAGTAAGTTAGGCCTCTGCGTTTCGTCTGCTTTACACTGATCCTGTCTTGGTTTCCTTCCTCCAACCATGGATTGATTCCGTGCGCTCGGGCGACGCCCGGTCCTTGGCGCGCGCCATCTCCGCAATCGAAGATCGCTCGCCTGAGGCGCACGAGTTGCTCAAGGCCCTCTTTCCCCACAGCGGCAAGGCACGCATCATCGGCTTAACCGGCTCCCCCGGTGCAGGCAAGAGCACCCTCGTCGATCAGCTAGCACGCCACTACCGCGAAGGGAAGCAGACCGTCGGCATCGTAGCCGTCGATCCCACCAGCCCTTACACCGGCGGCGCAATCCTCGGCGACCGCATCCGCATGCAAAGCCACCACGCCGATCCTGGCATCTACATCCGCAGCATGGCCACCCGCGGGTCGTTGGGAGGCCTTGCCCACACCACCGCGGATGTAGCCACTGTGATGGATGCCTCGGGTCGCGATGTAATCCTGATCGAGACGGTAGGCGTCGGCCAGGACGAAATCGATATCGTCCGTCTCGCCGACTTCACCGTCGTGATTCTCGTCCCCGGCATGGGTGACGACGTCCAGACGATCAAAGCAGGCATTATGGAGATTGCCGACATCTTCGTCATCAACAAGAGCGACCGCGAAGGTGCCGAGCGCGTCGAACGCGAAGTCCTCGCCATGCAAACGCTGGCCACGCGTGGTGATGGATGGACGCCGCCGATCGTCAAGACCGTCGCCAGCGAAGGGATGGGAATTGCCGAACTCGGCGCGGCCATCGCCAGGTACGAGGCCTATCTTGGCCAGGACAACCGTTTGTTGAAGAAGTCAGCGCACAACTGGGAAGCCCGTCTCGTCGAGATGCTGCGCGACGCGGTGCTGGAGCGTGTCGTAAAAGCCCGTTTCAGTGACGGCGAAATCTCGCGCTACGCCGCCGAAGTAGCCAACCACAAACGCGATCCGTACTCTTTAGTGGAAGAGATCGTTGGTGGCGCGATGAAAGCCTAAGGTGAGCATGTACAAGATCGATCATCTCGGTATCGCGGTAAAATCCGTCGCCTCCGCGAAGGGTTTCTATGAAAACCTGGGGCTGCCCGTCTCGGCGGAAGAAATCGTTGCAGCGGAGAAAGTGAACCTTGTGATGGCGATCGTGGGCGAAAGCCGCCTCGAACTCCTCGAGCCGACCTCGGAAGACTCCACCATCGCGAAATTCCTGGCCAAGCGTGGCGAGGGACTCCACCACGTTGCTTTGCAAGTTCCCGATCTCGCTTCCGTAGTCGCCCGGCTGAAGAAGGATGGCGTCCGCCTGGTTTCCGACGAAATTAAAATCGGAGCTGGCGGCCATCGCTATGTTTTCGTCCATCCCTCTAGCGCCGGAGGAGTCCTGATCGAGCTGGTCGAAGGATGATTCTCCTCGCCGTCGATTCTTCTGGCCGGGAAGGCAGCCTTGCTCTAGCGCGCGCAGCCGACTCAGCGTTGGAAATCGTCGAAATCGTGAATCTCGATGGCGGCAACTTTTCCGCTCAACTGGTCCCGCAGATCGCCGCCCTTCTCGCCCATCATGGAGTCGCCCGCCACGATCTCGGCGGATTCGCCGTCGCCGTCGGTCCCGGTTCTTTTACCGGCCTGCGCGTTGGCATCGCCGCCATCAAGGGCCTGGCCGAAGCGCTGGAGAAGCCCATTGCCGCCGTCTCGCGGCTGGAAGCCATCGCTCGCGCCAGCGAGAAGCAGGGCAACGTCATCGCGGCTCTCGATGCGGGCCGCCGCCAGGCATTTGTCGGCGACTACGAATTCTCCGGTGCATCGGTTTTCCGAGCCAAGGAACACCTGCTCTCCTGGGAAGAACTCGCCGTAGCCGCAGCGGGCCGGCCCGTTCTAACCCCGGATAAGAATGTCGCCGAAGTCCTCCGCCAGTTCGGGGCGAACGTCGTCGAGATTCAGAATCCCCGCGCCGACGTCATCGCCCGCCTGGGCTGGAAGAAATTGCTCGCCGGAGATGTCGCCGACGTCGCCGCGCTCGAGGCCAACTACATTCGCTGCACTGACGCCGAGATCCTGATCTATGGCAAGTAATTCGAAGCCCGCAGTTCAGATTCGTGCAGCCAAAGATTCCGATCTCAATCGTATCCTCGAGATCGAGCGCGCCTCCCCCACCGCGGCTCATTGGCCGCACTCCGATTACGCCAGCGCCCTCACTTCTACCTCCCCGCCACGCACGCTGCTGCTAGCGGAACTCGACGCGCAAGTGGAAGCTTTCCTCGTGGCCCGCTCCCTGCACCCCGCGGAATGGGAGATCGAGAATGTGGTGGTAGCGGAAACCGCGCGCCGGCGGGGAGTGGGCCTGGCGCTGGTCAATGCATTTCTGGAACAGGTACGCCTCGGCAAGCCGCTGAATCAAGACGTTGCTATCTACCTCGAAGTCCGTGAATCGAACCTCGCCGCCCGCCAACTCTACGAAAAATCCGGCTTCCATCTTGACAACCGCCGCACCGCATATTACACCCTGCCCAAAGAAGACGCGGTCCTGTATCGCTATATGTTTCAATAACTTACACGACCTACCCCATTATGCCCAAGTTACTCACAGGCTCCCAAAACCCGGTATTGCTGGGGGCTTGACCGCTGTGGTACGGTAGTCGTGCTTTCACTTCCCGGTAGGAGGTTGGCCTGAATGGGATCTCCGCAACAATCGTTGTTATCAAGCCAAGAGGTTCTTCAAAAACTAGCCATGGAACACTCCCAATATTCCCAGAGACTCGAACAACTCACCGAAAAGCGCTTCTTGACGGACGACGAGAAAATTGAAGAAGTCCGCCTGAAGAAACTCAAGCTGCGGCTCAAGGACCAGATGGAAAACATTGAGCGGCAGTACCGCGTGCAGCCGGGACAGGTGGCGTAATCCAGCCTTGCGCCTTTGATTGGGACGAGCCGCCCCCTGCTCAGAATAAAAATTGCCGTGAAAACCAAGGCGTCCCGTCGGGCGCCTTTTTTGCTGAACGCCTCGTACCTGTCTCCGCAACGCGAAGATTTCTTTCGCTGCCTCCGTGGCCCCGCCACTGCTCTATAATTCCCTCATCTCAGAATGGTCTCCGACGGCTACTACTACGGTTTAGGCTTTGGCGTTGCTGCGCTGATTTTGGGCTGGCTCACGGCGCCTTTCTGGGCCCTGCCTGCCGTCTTGCTGGCATGCTTCTTTCTATGGTTCTTTCGCGACCCCGAGCGTGAAATTCCGGCGGTGGCTGGGGCCATTGTCTCCCCAGGGGACGGCAAAGTCACAGAAGTGGCGCGGGTTCGAGCCAGCGGCGCCGACAAGCTCAGGATCAGCATTTTCCTCAACGTCTTTGACGTGCACGTGAACCGCTCCCCCATCGCCGGCGTCATCCGCGATATTCGCTATCAGCGGGGGAAATTTATCAACGCCATGAGCGCCGATTCCGCCGCCGAGAACGAACAGAACATCGTGACCGTCGAAGGCGAGGGCATCACCGTCGTGTTCAAGCAAATCGCCGGCCTGCTGGCCCGGCGCATTGTCTTCACCAAGACCGTTGGCGATTCAGTGGGCCGAGGCGAGCGCGTGGGGCTGATCAAGTTTGGTTCGCGCGTCGACGTACTCCTCGATACCAGCGCAATTCCGCAAGTCAAAGTGGGTGACCGCGTGCGCGGCGGAGCCACTGTAATTGCCATCGAATCCGGCCTCGGCGAACTCGTCGGCGCGGGATCTGCCGAAGTGGGAGTGCGCCGATGAAGTTCCCCCACCCCATGCGTCGCAAGGAAGACCGGCCCGACCGCCGCTTGCGCCGCGGCTTGTACATCCTGCCCTCGCTGTTTACCGCTGCCAACATTGCCGCCGGTTACTACGCCCTTGTGCAGATCACGCAAGGCTCGCCATCCGCCCCCCAACACTTCAACTTTGCTTCCATCGCCATTGGTTTCGCTGTTTTCTTCGACTCGCTGGATGGTGCCATTGCCCGCCTGACCAACACGAGCAGTGATTTTGGCAGGGAATTGGATTCCCTGGCCGACGTCATCACGTTCGGAGTCGCCCCGTCGATGCTGGCGTTTTTTTGGGGCTTTCATTTTCTGCCGGCGATGACGCTGCCCGCCATGCGCGTGCGTCTGGTCGACATTGGCATGGCTGCCAGTTTCGTATTTCTCATCGCTGGGGCCAGTCGACTGGCCCGCTTCAACATTCAAGTGAACCCGGAGCCGTCAAACCCAGGACGGCCGGGCAAGAAATATTTTGTCGGTATGCCAATTCCTGCCGCCGCGGGGGTTCTTGCTTCGGTCGTGCATTTTTCCAAGGGCCAGCCGGTCGAGGCCTGGTGGCAGGCTGTGCTCTGGTGTGCCCTGATGGTCCTGTGCTCATTTTTCATGGTCAGCACTTGGCGGTTCTTCAGCACGAAGGGCCTCAAGCTTCGCAGCCGGCATCCATTCGGCGTCATCGTCGTTGTGGCCGCTGTCCTGGCCGCCGCGTGGGAATTGTCTCGTCCTTTCCTTCTCGTCGTGGCGATGAGTTACATGTGCGCCGGCATCCTTTGGCGGTTGCAATGGGTATTCCGTAAAAAGAATCAACCCCCACCTCCCTTCCAGGAGGCCTCACAACCTTCATGAGTTCGCCAAAACCTAACGGACACAGCTCCAAGGACGCCGCGAGCAGCCTCTATCGGGTTGCCTTGGTGGGTGGCGGCACGCTCAAGGGCAAGGAAGTCGCCGACGTGCTCACCGCGCGTAGATTTCCCGCTGGGGACATTAAGCTGCTCGACGACGACGAATCCTTGGGCCAGTTGGAAGCCGTGGGTGAAGAGGTCACCTTCATTCAGAGCGTCCGCGGCGACCAGTTCAAAAAAGTCGATTTTACTTTTTTTGCCGGGGATCAGGACACGACACGTCAGGGCTGGGAGATGGCCCGCGACGGCGGCGGGTCCATTCTCGATCTCTCTTTTGCCCTGGAAGAGGCAGCGTCCGCGCGCACCAGGTCGCCTTGGGTCGAACGGCAGCTGGGGCAGGATCTCCAGTTGGAATTGCAGCCCAACCCCATCGTGATCGTAGCCCATCCCGCCGCAGTCGTGCTCGCCTTGCTGATCCTCCGCGCCCAGCAGGCAGGAAAGCTAAACCGCGTGGCCGCCACCGTGTTTGAGCCAGTGTCGGAGCGCGGCCGTAAGGGCATTGATGAACTGCAGGAGCAGTCGGTCAACCTCCTGTCCTTTCAGGAGTTGCCGCAGGACGTGTTTGATGCCCGCATAGGTTTTAACCTGATCCGCCGCTATGGCGCGAAATCCGTTCCAAATCTTGACTCCATCGAGCGGCGGATCGTCAAACATTATTCCCAGATCGCGGGAAAAGACACGCTGGCTCCTTCTGTGGCGCTTCTCCAGGCGCCGGTTTTCCATGGCTATTCCTTCATGATCTTTCTCGAAACGCAGGAGACGGTGGCTCTGGGCGATCTCACCCAAGCCCTCCGTGGCGATCATGTGGAGATCGCGCGGGCTACCGATGAACAGCCCAGCACCGTTGCCGCGGCAGGACAGGACGATATCCTGCTTTCTGTGACGCGCGACGCTACAAACCCCAAAGCTTTCTGGCTCTGGGCCGCCGCCGACAACCTCCGCGTAGCCGCCCGCAACGCCGTCGAATGCGCTGAGAGCATGGCCGCTTCTCTGCCAAAGGGAACCGTGCAGTGAATAAGGCTGGACTATCCGAACTCCAACCGGGTGCCCCGTCCTTGTTCGCGTTCTTCGCGAACAGGGTGGTGATTTTCGCCCGGAGGCGTCCCACCAAAGGCGCCGTATCCGTCATCCTGGCCCTCGTCCTCTCTTCTTGCGGCTACCACACCGCCGGTCACGGCAACATCCTCCCCGACCATGTAAAGACAATAGCCATTCCGGCGTTTGTGAACGAAACTCAAACCTACAAGCTGGAGCAGATGCTGACCGCTGCGGTGGTGCGGGAGTTTACGACGAGAGCCAATTACAAAATTGTTCCGAACGCGGACGACGATACAGACGCCATCTTGCGAGGTACGGTTCTCTCGGCAGCCACCGCCCCATCGACCTATGACGCGAACACCGGTCGAGTCGCGTCAGTGCTCGTGACCGTGAACATGAAAGTAGCCCTGACGGGCCGGGACGGCAAAATGCTCTACGAAAACGAACAGTACCAATTCCGCGAGCAATACCAGGTTTCGCAAGGTTTCGCCAGTTTTTTTCAGGAGGATACTCCCGCCTTGCAACGCCTCTCCCAGGACTTCGCCCGCACTCTCGTATCCAACATCCTGGAGGGTTTCTAGTGAAGGAGGGCTTCTAGTGCGTGCGTTCGCCCAGACTGAGCGTTTCGTCGCCGAGGTAATGGGCGGTAAGCTTCGACCCGCTTACGTGTTCGTCGGAGATGAAGCCTTCTTCCGCCGCCGCTGTCGCGAAGCAATCTTGCAGCACCTCGTTCCCGCCGATATGCGCGACTTCAGCCTGTATGAAATGGACCTCGCTGACACGGATCTGGTCGAAGTCCTCGACCGCGCCCGCACACCCTCGCTGATGGCCCCGTTCCAGGTCTTTTTCGTGCGCGGCGTCAAAAACTTGTTCGGCCGAGGCTCCAACGACGAAAAGCTCGCCGCCATTGAGGCGTACACCAAAAATCCCAACCCGGATGCCGTTCTGATCTTCATCGCCGACCACATCTCCATCCCCGCCGACGTTCGCAAGATGGAAATGACCGACAAAGACCGTTACGAACGCATCCGCGAGGGCATGGGCTCGTTCTGCGGCATCGTCGAGCTGGCCCGGGTCGAGGAAAGCGAAGCCGTACGCTGGATCGGGGAATACTGCGCCCTGCGCGAAGTGAAGATGGACCCCGATGCGGCTCGCGAACTCGTGGATGCTCTCGGCGGCGACCTGATGATGGTCTCCAACGAACTCGAAAAGCTCATGCTCTACGTCGGCGAGAAAAAACGCATCACCCTCGGCGACGTCGAAACCATGGTCCTCGCCGCCAAACAACGCTCGCTCTACGAACTCACCGACGCCATTTCCGCCAAGGACCGGACGAAGGCCCTGCTAATCCTCGACGCCCTGCTTTCCACAGGCGAAGGCGAGGAAGCCTCCATCGGCCACATCTACATGCTGGCCAAAACCTTTCGCCAGATGCTGGTAATTTTGGAACGCAACGTCCGCGACCAACGCATGCTGTGGGCCGCCCTGTGGCAAGGTTTCCGCGTCCCCCCGTTCGCCGCCGAAGACATCATCAAGCAAGCCCGCCGCTACAAGTCGAAGCGCGAACTAACCCGCGCCATCCGCCTCACCGCGAAGGCAGACCTGGCCCTGCGCTCCAATCCCGTGAGCCGCCGCATGGTCATGGAAAAATTGATTCTGGATCTCTCCGCCGCACCCCAACCCGAAGTAGGCTGGCAGCAGGAAGAGTTGTTGGTCTAAGCCTGTGTGGCGCGTGCGCCCCCGCCCGCGTGGTCTTGGAGGGGCTTTAGGAAGGCCTGAAGCCGGAGGACCTACTGAATCGCCTTAACCCGCGCCGCTAGCCGGCTCTTGTATCGCCCAGCCGTATTCTTGTGCAGAATACCCTTCTGGATCGCCTTATCCAGCGCGGAAACGGTTTCGCGGAACTGCAGTTCGGCAGCCTTCTTGTCGCCGGCGGCAGCCACTTCGCGCATCTTGCGCAGGGCTCCGCGCACGCGGGAGCGGTTGTTGCGGTTGACTTCGGTCTTCTTAGCGGTCTGTCGGACGCGCTTCAACGCTGATACGTGGTTCGCCATCTGTACGTAAGTCCTTGTCCTATGGAATGTTGCTCGGAGGGTACCGAACCTCTATCTTACGAGAATCCCCCCTTTTCGGTCAAACTCTAAGTCCAATCTCAGAAACAGTTTAGGAAACGAACGGGGCCGAGGCACATGCCTGAAGCGACCGACCGATTGCCGGACAGAATTCAAGACCGATCTCAAGACAAAGCCACAGACCGGCTTCGGGTCCTACTCGATTCCAGCACGCCGATCGTCGTCATGGAGACGGTGGAGGAATCCCGCGCCGTTCGGCTCGTCCGCCTTGCCTGCCAGAGCCTGAATCTCCAGAGTTTCGAATGGACCATCGCCAGCGGCCTGGTTCGCTCCGGGATGGTCGGCTCCGCGGTAGCAGGCAGTGGAATGGCCGCCAGCGCTTTCGCTCCTAGCGATTTCGGAATCGAGCACGGGCTTCCGCCCGGAGGCTACACCCATGACGCCTACGCCGCTGCCCAGGCTCAAGGCAACATGATCTACGATACCCGCGACCCAGCCAAGGTCTTGGGTCATATGGAAGGCCTTACGGTGGAAGGGGCATTCATCCTCAAAGACTTCCACCGCCATCTCGACGATCCGGTCGTAGTCCGCCGTCTCCGCGACGTGGGGCAGAAGTTTCAAACCAATCGCCGCACCCTCATTCTGACCGCTCCTTCCATCCAGATTCCCCCGGAACTCGCCAGCCTGGTCGAGTATCTCGAATTGCCCTTGCCGGATCGAGTCCGGCTCCGCCAGATTGTGGACGAAATGCTGGTGCGGGTCAGCAAGACCCATACCTTGGGTCGCAAACTCGACGCCGCAGGCATCGACGCGGTGGTCGCCAACCTGCGCGGCTTGACCGAAGAAGAGTCGGAACGAGCCGTCTCGCAGGCCCTCGTAACGCGCTACGCGCTCTGCCCCGAAACCATCACCGACATTCTCGACGCCAAAAAAGCCATGCTCAAGCGCACCGGTATGTTGGACTTCGTCGACACAACGGACAGCATGTCTGGCATTGGCGGCTTGGAAAATCTAAAGAATTGGCTCGCCCTCCGCCGCGGAGCTTGGGAAGAGAAAGCGCGCGACTTTGGCCTGGAGCCGCCCAAGGGCGTGATCATCCTAGGCGTTCAGGGCTGCGGCAAGAGTCTCTGTGCCCGCGCTATCGCAGGTGAGTGGAAGCTGCCATTAGTCAAGTTCGACAGCGCCGCCATCTTCGACAAATACATTGGCGAAACGGAAAAGCGCATCCAAAAAGTCTTCAAAGTCGCCGAAGGCCTCGCACCTTGCGTCCTCTGGATCGACGAGCTGGAGAAAGTCTTCGCCGGCACCGGCGCCGATTCCGCGTCCTCGGATGCCGGCGTATCCTCGCGCATGTTGGGATCGTTCCTCGGCTGGATGCAGGACCGCAAAGCCCCTGTCTTCGTGGCCGCCACGTCCAACAACGTGAACGCCCTGCCTCCCGAACTCATCCGCAAGGGCCGTTTCGACGAGCTGTTCTTCGTCGACCTTCCGAATCAAGCCGAACGCAAACAGATTCTCTCCATCCAGCTCGCCCGCCGCAAAAAGAACGTTTCAGATTTCGATCTCGGCCAAATTGCCGAGGCCGCAGGCGGCTACTCCGGTGCCGAAATCGACGCCGTCGTGCAGACCGCAATGTTCGCCTCGTTCTCTTTCAAGCAGCCCATGACGACGCAGACTTTGCTCGACGCCCTGTCGCAAACTGTCCCCTTATCGGCGACCCGAGCGGAAGACATTCAGGCGTTACGCCAGTGGGCGAAGATGCGCGCTGTGCCAGCGTCGGCCGGTAGCGGACAGGTCTAGCGCACACGCTCCGCGGACCGAGCGTCGGCGTAGTAGCCGTGCCGTGCAAACACCCGAAGCTTGTGCCCGTCTTTTTGCGCCGCGATGTCGATAGTCCGGTATCGGCCATCGTTCTGGAACTGCGATGGCTTGTACGAGATCAAGTAGCGGCTGCGGATGACCTGCTGGAGATTGTCCAGCATTCGGCTTAAGCCAGCGAAGGCGCTAGGCACGAACGCAGTCCCGCCGCTTCGATCGGCCAATGCCCTGAGCGCCCGATTGCCATCTTTCGCGCTGCCAGCCTCGCCAGTGTCCTCGCCCGTGCTGACGGTATAGACAAAAACTTCCCCGCGCTCCGCCGCTGCGCTGGCTTCCTCGAGCGTCGCGGCGCTCGAGTTATCGCGCCCGTCGCTGATGACAACCAGCATTCGCGCGACCCGTCCAGTCTCCCCTTTCGCCAGGTGTTCGGCCGCGAAAGCAACTGCGTCCCACAGAGCGGTACCCCCCGCAGGGGCAAGCTGGTCAATGGCGTGCCCGATGCGCTGTTGATCGTTCGTAAAATCCTGCACAAGCAAGACCGAGTTCGCGACGCCTATCACGAAGGCCAGATCGTCTTTGCCTGTCAGCACTTGCCGCACGAAGGCGATAGCGGCGCGCTGTTCAAACGAAAAGCGTCCCGTGATGGATTCGCTGGTATCGATCACCAGCCCCAGACGGAGGGGCAATTGCGATTCGTTCCGGAATCCGGTGATAACCAATGGGACCTTCTCGTCATCGCGCACTTCGACATCCGCACGGGTGAGATCGCTGACTGACTTGCCGTGGTCCGTGGCTGCAAACAGCACCGCGACTTCGTTCACGTTGGCACGCAAAACGAAATTGCCATCCCGCATTCCGATTGGAGCGACCTCGCGCCCGGTTTTGTCGATCGCATCATGCGCCGCAGCGAGCTCATTCGTTCCCGGCGCGACCGACGAGGTCTTGAGGTTCAACTCGGCAGCCTCCTTATTTGGCTCTGCTGCGAAGGGCAGGGGCTGCGCCTCAGCCGGCTGCGAAGACGGATCCAGGTTCCCGATTTGGGTTCTCCCGGATCCATCGGCAGCCTGCCGGTCCTTGTAGGGCTGGACACGAGCCTCTTCGTCGACTTGAGACAGCATCTCCCGAGCATGTCCGGCCGCCCGCGATTTCGGATCCTCTTGCAAGACACGCTGGAGTTCGGATTTCGCATTCTGTAGATTGTTCCGCGCGTACCACGCGGCGGCGGCGTAGTAATGTACCATCGCCGCACCGGGATGTTTCCTGCTGTGTACTTCCCGGGCCGTATCGAGTACGCCGTCGTAGTGTTGGTTCATGTATTGGACGAAGGCCAACGCCGAACCCAATTCTGGGTCGAGCGGCGCGATCAGGTATCCTCGCCGCAAAGACTCTTCCGCGCCGTGATAGTCCTCCAGCGTCAGTTGCGCCCGGCCCAGATTCAAATAGGAATTCGGCAGGTGATCGTCCAGTGACACCGCGTCGGCAAACTGATGGCGTGCTTCGTCGGTTTTCCCTGACTCCAGGTAAGCCGAGCCCAGCGCATTGCGCGCTGCGACGAAATCGGGAAACAGCGAGACCGCATTCGTTAAGTGGGCAATCGCCTTCTGGAAGTCCTTTCGCATCAGTAGTTCGTATCCCTTGTCATATTCCCGTTTGGCTGGCGCAGGCACCCGCAGATCCAGCTTCGAAACGGAACCGGAGGGGCCTCTTAACGGGCTGATCTTCTCGCCGGAGTTGATCTCCGGCCAGGGGCCGAATCGAGCCGGAACACGCGAGAGTTGCGCCTCGGTGGGAAGCGGGAAGTTTTCCCGAACCGGCGGATGTTCTTGTGCGACCGAGACGCACCGCAGGAGGACGGCGGAAGCGACAAGAAGCGTCCTTCGGACACGTCGGCAAGGCATCGACCTACCCCTCAGCCAGGAAGATCGACGATCGCCAATCTCGCTCTGGTCTTTCATCCTAGGCCAACGCGGGATCGCATTCAACGGCATTCATCCCAGAGTGCTGGATTGACTCTCTCCCCACCCCCCGCGTACCCTTATGGCAATGGTTGTAGCCTCCATTGTGGTGGCCGAAGCCCCGAT
>Ga0080027_10000408_pt1 | contig 18565 bp, 15 predicted proteins | sample OrgsoiDNA2013046_FD_70962 | JGI IMG/M metagenome (GOLD analysis project Ga0080027, IMG submission 70962) | Permafrost soil microbial communities from the Arctic, to analyse light accelerated degradation of dissolved organic matter (DOM) -... | ecosystem: Environmental > Terrestrial > Soil >... | reverse complement strand
CCCTTCCATCTTTCTGAATTGGCAGCAAGAATTTCAGCAATCATCCGGCGCAAGTCTTTCGAGGGGAAAAATAGTATTGTATTTGATGAACTGGTTTTGAATCTGCGTGAAAAAACAGTTTTGGTAAATAAAAAGATGCTGGATCTGACAAGGAAAGAATATGATTTGTTACTTTACTTTATCAGCAATAAAAATAAAGTGATCAGTAAGGGTGCGATTGCCGAACATCTATGGGGCGACAATATGGATCTGGCCGATAATTACGATTTTATTTATACGCATATCAAGAATTTAAGAAAAAAAATTATGCAGGCCGGCGGTCCGGATTATATTAAATCTGTCTACGGTATGGGCTATAAATTTTTTGAGCATCCATGAAACTCGCCACCCGCTATTTCCGCGTCAACCTGCTCGCTATGGTTTCCATCTTCCTGCTGGCAGGGGTCGCTTTTTATTTTCTCCTTTGGTTCGTGATGATTGACCAGGTAGATGAAGACCTGAAAATAGAACAACGTGAAATCGAAAACTATATCGCGGAATATCATCGTCCTCCCGAACCCATATCCGTAAAGGATCAGCGCAGTTCCTACGAAAAAACAACGATTCAAAATAAAATTCTTGCATTCCATACCATTCAGTCGCCGGATAAAAGAGAGGCTGAAGATTTTCGTGAAATCACTTTTACCGAAAAAATTGGTAATGAATGGTTCTTATTCAAAGTCTCCAAATCTTTAGAGGGTGTACTTAAAATGAATCGCTCCATCATCATCATTTCCCTCATCACGGTTACACTGATCCTATTTGTAACATTACTGATCAACCGCTGGCTTTTTCGCCGGCTCTGGCAGCCTTTTTATGATACCTTAAAAGGGGTAAGTCAATTCCGGCTGGGTGAGAAAAAATCGATCTCTTTTGGTCAGACCCCAATTGAGGAATTCAGCCTGCTGAATAAAACGATAGATCAGTTTGTAGCCAATGCGGATCGTGAGTTTACCGGGTTAAAAGAATTTACCGAAAATGCTTCCCACGAACTGCAAACACCGCTGGCCATTATTCGTTCCAAACTGGATGTATTGATTCAGGATGAAAATCTCACCGAGACACAGGGAAATGCAGCGGCGTCTGCTTATGATGCATTAAAAAGAATGATCCGTCTGAATCACTCTTTGTTATTACTCACAAAAATTGAAAACAGGCAGTTCGATATTTCAGAAACCATTGACCTGAAAATTTTAATAAAACAAAAACTCATCGCCTACCAGGAACTGTTTCAGAATAAAGAAATCCATCTCCAGTCAGACTTAGAATCTACTGAACTGGTTATCAATACAGAACTGGTGGATATATTGTTAAACAACCTGTTCAGCAATGCCATTCGACATTCCGCGAACGGAGATACAATTATTATAGCGCTTAAGAACCATGCACTACATATTTCAAATACAGCTAAAAATGGTCCGCTAAATTCAACACAACTATTTAAACGCTTTGCGAAATCCGCAGATTCCATAGAACACCATGGTCTGGGTCTCTCCATTGTTCAACAGATATGCTCAGTTTCCGGATGGAAGGTGGAATACAATTATAGTCTGCACCTGCATCAGTTCACGGTTATATTCAGTTCACCGGATTAATTTTTTTGTTTTATCACCAGAATTTGAAAAGTTCCAGGGATCATCGGAGCCCTTTTTCCCGCTTCTGCCTTTCCCATATCTGCCGCGGGTAAATAAACCGTATGCGTTTTCTCATTGAGAGCAATTGTTCTTGCACTGCCTTTTGTTGAAACATTTTCAACGAGACCGTATTTACCGGCAGAAATCTCTTTTACGATACTGAGTTTGCCTTCGCCGCAACTTGCAAAAACCAAACCCAGACCTGCATCAAATGCAACACCATCACAACCATCACCAATCCCAACAGTTGAAATATTTCCACTGGCGATATCCAGAATGACCAGCTTTAAATCGCATCCTGCAAACAGACGGTTGTTCTTTAAATCTATTGCCAATCCGGTGGGTCCTTCACCGGGAGCGATCGACCAGCGTTTTACAACCTGCAGGCTTTTCAGGTCGACAGCAACAATTTCATTTTTATCTTCGATATTCACATAAAGCATCCCCTTTCCGTCTGTCACTGCTGTTTCTGGTTTTCCACCTACAGGGATCGTAGCCGTAATTTTTTCCGAAACCGGATCAATCAGACTCAGATCATTACTTCTCCCGTTACAGGTAATGATCCTTTTTGAAAATGGTTCGTACATAATCGCATCGGGATTTGTACCTGCAGCAATCTGACCCAATACATTATTTGTCGTTAAATCGAAAACCGTAATATTGTTTAATCTTCCATTACTCGTATATCCTTTATTTAATTCCGTTACGAAAGCAATCCCGTGCACCCCGGTAGTATTTGGTATCACGCCGATGGAATCACCAGTTAGTTCATCCAAAATATTTACCTGCGATGCATGTGAAGCATACAACCTGTTATTTCCCGGCCCAACGGCAATATAATCCCAGCCTCCCCCGCTGGCGATATGAAAGACATTGGCAACAGCAAATCCGGTAGTTTGTGCATATAGGTTTCCTGAAAGGAAAACAATGCAAATCAATTTAATTGTCAGACTGAAGGTTTTCTTTTTCATTTTATTTATTTTTTGTTTTGTATATCAAATTCAACATGCTGGGTAATACGACCAGCAGCAATGGAATAGCCATAAGGAATCCGCCGATGACCGAAATCGCCAGCGGCTGATGTAATTGTGCGCCAGTACCAATACCCAATGCCAATGGCATTAATGCAATGATGGCTCCAAATGCCGTCATAAGTTTTGGACGCAACCGGGTTGAAATGGAATAGATGACAGAATCCCTTACGGTTTGCTGCATCCTCGCTTCCCTGAATTGTAAAATTGTAAATATGGCATTCTCGGCAATGATTCCAACAATCATAATCAGTCCGGTATAACTGCCCACATTCAATGGTGTGCCGGTAATAAATAACGCAATACAACTTCCGGCAATGCCCAATACCGAAACCCCGATGATCAGAAGCGCTAGTTTAATTTCTTTAAACAGAAACAGGATTACACAGAATACCAGCAGACTCGCAGCGATTAAAATAAAAAGTAACTCCTGAAAGGATTGTTGCTGATCTGCATAGGAGCCCCCATAACTGATATGATAGCCCAGTGGCAAATGAATTTTGGTATTGATTTGCTGTTGTATATTTTTTATTACGCTTCCCAAATCACTGTTCTCCAGTCTTGCAGTGATTACACCGATGGATTGCAAATTCTCCCTTTGAATTTCAGCATCGCCCGGCTGTATACTTACAGTGGCCAGTGAAGTGATGGGATTTAATTTTCCTCCTGGTAAAAATATCTGCCATCTGGCTATTTCATCCACACTGCTTCGTTGTGATTTTGGATAGATCATCCGTATAGGTGTTGCCTGCTCCTTTTCAAGAATTTCACCAACAAGATTTCCCTCCAGATGATTTTGTGCCTGCGATTGCAGGCTGGCCGGACTGATCCCAAACTGCGCAAGCTTTGAATAATCAGGTGTGATGGTCACCGATGGTCCTGCAATCACGATACCATCAAATACATCGGCAGTTCCTTTTACACCGGAAACGATTTCAGCTACCTGTTTTGATAAATCATGCAACTGCGACTGATCGTTGCCGAATATTTTTATTTCAATCGGCTGTACCGAAGTCATCAGGTCTCCCAGCATATCCGTGATAACCTGCCCGAAATCCACGCGCAGCGCAGGTTGTGAGGCTTCTACTTTTGAACGGATAATTGAAATAACCTCGTCTGTGGTTTTAGACCGATCCTTTTTTAACTGGATTAAATAATCGCCCGTATTGGGTTCTGTTATAAAAAATCCCATCTGCGTTCCGGTTCTCCTGGAATATGCCTCCACTTCGGGAATCGTTTTTATAATTTTTTCTATTTCCCTGAGCATTCGATCTGTCTCTTCCAGGGATGTGCCCGGCGGAGAAGCATAATCCAGCACAATACTTCCCTCATTCAGTTCGGGAAGAAATCCGGTTTCGAGTCTGGGTAAAATCAGGATTCCGGAAACAATGATTACCGCAATGAGGAGTAAAGAAATCCATGGGCGTCTTATAAAAAATGAAACCCATCTTTGATTTTTCAAATGATGCCCATTTCCCGGTTTACGGATTCCGCTTTTTTTCGTTAATCCTAGGTAAATGATGGGCAGGCCGATCCAGGTAACAAAAAATGAACAAATTAGGGTAATGATCATGGTATCTGTCAGCACATTAAAATAAGCGCCGGCCACGCCACTCATAAAAACAAAGGGTAAAAAAATGACGATGGTAGTCAGTGAGGATCCCACCATGGCGGGAAATAAATAATGAATCGCCTTGAATAATAAATGAACAGTAGGTTCTTCCGGATGTTCTTCATGCGTTCTGTGAATTTGTTCAACCACCACAATGGCATCGTCGATAATCAGGCCGACTGCCGCAGCAATCGCACCGAGGGTCATGATATTGAGTGAAAATCCCAATACATATAAAATGACCAGTGTAAGACAAATGGTTACAGGTATCGTTAATAAAATGGTGGCGCTTGCCTTTACGGATCGTAAAAAAAGAATCGCAACAATGATGGCCAGCGCCAGTCCGATCCATAAGCTTTCAGATACACTATGTACAGCGTCTTTTACAAAATCCGCCTGTATATAATAGGGCAGCATCCTTACACCTGAAGGTAAAATTTTCCTTAGCTCTGCCATTCGCACTTCTACCTGATCACTGAGATCAATCAGGTTCGCATTGGGTTGTTTGATAATTGCAACCAGGATTCCTTCTTTACCATTTGCATTGATGCGGGTGTATTCTATGGTTTCCCTGATTTCAACATCAGCAATATCGCCGATACGCAATATTCTTTTCCCGTCGTTCCGGATAACAATATTTCGTATGTCGTCTGCATTATGCACCGTGGCATCCGTTGTCGTCAAATACAGATATTTAAAATCCGCCAGATACCCGTTTGATTTAATAAAATTGGTCTGCGCAAGTGCCGCACTGATGCTGTCCGGGGATATCATCAGCGAACTCATTTTCCTTGCGTCAAGTTGTAACCAATATTCTTTTTGCTTTCCGCCGATCACACGCACTTCTGAAACACCGGATACCTGCGAAAGAAATGGCTTAATCGTGTAAATGGCAAGCTGTTTTAATTCGATGGGCGATTTATCCTTACTTTCCAAAGTATATCCGATCACGGGCAGGATAGAAGGATTCATTTTCTCAACGGTAATCTGTGTTTCTGCCGGTAGATTATTCCGGATCTGTGCGATCTTGGATTCTATGCGTTGCTGATCCAGATCAATATTCGAATTCCATTCCATAAAAGCAGATATCTCACAACTTCCCCTGCTCGTTGTACTGCGAATGGTTTTCAGATCCGGAACCTGTTTGATCGCATTTTCCAATGGTTTGGTCACCGTAATCATCATCTTGCCCACAGGTTGTAATCCTGCTTCTGCGATAACTTTTATTTTCGGAAAACTGATCTCGGGGAAAAGTGCGGTTTGCATTTTACTATATGCAAAAAGGCCGCCAGCTATAATAAAAAACAGCAACGCGGTGACAGGATTCTTATATGCGAGAAAAAAATTCTTCATTTATTCCGGCTGTGTTATACGAACTTTTGCGGTATCCCCCAATCCATAGTTTCCTGTTAATACAAATTTATCTTCGGTAGAAAATACGGGAGAAAGAATCTGAATAGCTGTTTTTGTTTGCATTCCTTTTTTCACCTTCACTTTTACGGCAGTGGTACTGTCGATCATTTTCATGACCCAGAATGCAGATTGCGTTTCATCCGACAGAACCGCGGATACCGGCAGCGAAACAGCTGTACTTATTGTGTTTGTAGGAATTTTTATTTTTGCAATGAGGTTCTCAGGAATAGTATGCGGGGCCAAAACTTTAATAACAATACTTTGAGTCTGTGAAGCCGCGTCAACGGTTGGCATAAAGGATGTAATACTGCCGGGTATTTTTTCTCCGTCCGGCAGATTCACTTCAAGTTGCTTTCCCACAGAAACATCCTTCCGCAATTCAAATGGAAGATCCAATAAAAATACAAAGCTGTTCTGATCGCTGATCACGGCCAGTTGTTCCCCATCCTGAACATAGTCGCCAGACTGATGATTCAACTGGCTGATAAATCCATCGGCTCCCGCCCTGATGGAATTGGTTCCGGAAAATTTAAAAGAGGTATCCAGCATATTTACCGCGTTGCCGATACTTTCAGCTTCCTTTGTTTTGATGGTAAACAGAACCTGACCGGATTTTACAAACTGACCGGGCATCACCTGCGCGGAACGTAAGTATCCCGTGGCATTTGCTTTCACGTAATTTTTCAGTAAATAAGCAGAGGTTGCATTCAGTTCAATAAATTCTTCCATGGGCGATTGGGAAATGGAAGTGACCGTTACAGGTGTCTGCGCCTCTTCGGGCGTTGCTTCCGTTGTGGTCTCCTTGTATTTGCAACTTGCAATCAGCAACAGGATGATGTAGAAATATTTTCTTCCCATAACGTTCTTTTAGCGGTTCCAATAATTTATCTGGCTGATGATTTGCAGTCTGCTCACTTTATTTATCGTCAACAGGTTCTTTGCGGTCAGGTAATTGTTTAAGGCTATAATCAGATCGGCAATCTTTGCATCTCCGGTTTCCAGCAACCGGGTATTCGCATTGATCAGTCCTTCAGAATATTTTATCTGATTATTAATATCATTAATGAGTGATTCCGTTTCTTTTAGCTGATGTTGCAACTGATAGACCTGTTGTATATACTGGTTGGTATAAAATGATTTATTAAAACTCCGGTTTCTTTCAGAAATATCCAGTTTTCTGTATTGCATCTTCTTTTGATTTCCATCATAAATTGGAATTGTAAGATTGAGTCCCACACTGGTTCCGAAATTTTTATACGCTTCATAGTTTAACGAAGAAAGATAGCCGCCATTTGCATAGACATTCAGTTTTGGCTTATAACTGTAGTCCACCAGCAAACGGTTATGCGTTAATATCAAACTGTCAATCGCATATTGCTGAAAGAAAATGGAATGATCAGGATCCGTCATTTTAGTTTCAAGTTGAAAAACGGGTTCTTCAAGTTCTACAGCCGAAGTATCCACGATACCGCTGAGATAATTCAGGCTGGAATAATCAGAATGAAACTGAATATCAAGTTGCCTTAGAGAAAGATTTTGTTGTTGTACAGTAACAAGAAGTGTCAGATAATCTGTTTGCCGGTAAACATTTTTTTCAGTGAGTGTTTTAAGGATCTCCACTTCCTTCAAAAGCAGGTCATGCACTTCTGATGCAAGCCGGAGTTCCTGCAGGTCGCCAAATGTGGTGAGGTACTGATTGGTAATCGTGCGACGAAGATCCTGCTCGCTGAGTTTTGCAGAATTATTAATTCCTTCATTCTGAAGGCGTATATTTTTGTATTGGGCGGATAAATTTCCATGACTTAAAATCGATTGTTCCACCTGAACGACACCACTGAGCTGCGCACCATTGGTAATGGCATTGTCGTAACCGATTCCATGAACCACGGGAGCATAGGAATTCATACTCGAGGCCGTTACCTGTGGGCGATACTGTGCGGCAATGCGTTCACTGTCAATCGCATTTGTTGCGAGCTGGGACTGATATTCCCTGAACAGGGGACTGTTCCGCAATCCGGCCTGCAGGTAGTAGTCAAGCGTATTTTTTTGTGCGATGGTTGTTGTGCTGATGAAAAGCACTACAAAACATAGTCGGAATTTCATGGTATACATTTATCCGGAATACACAAAAATGCAAAACAAATCTGAGTTTTTCCTGTAGTTTGTAGTAATTAGAGTCTGAAGTAAAAGGCCAGCTGTAAAATATGATTTATCGTTTTTTGATCACCTGAACGCGCGATGAGCTGATTCATATAACCCAGTTCTCCATCCATTTTTTGATTGAACCGGTACCCCACAGAAAAATAAAATCTGTTTTGATCGAATAGTTTTCCATTGGTGGCCGAGGTATTACTCAGATTAAAAAATATTTCATCCTGCAAAGAAAGATAGGTTCCCTGCTGAAATGCATTTTTAGGTGTTGCAGCAAGCGGATAAATGGAACGCGCAAAATAACGGAGTCGCTGGGTAAAATTATATCCATCATTGACCAGCTCGTTTTCGCTGACCATACTTTTACTGTTAAAACGCTGTTCCAGTCTGAATCGGTTCTGTATCGTAATAAAATGGGACGAAAGAGAAAAGGATTTATTCAAAACATATTGTTCCCAGATACGATATTCAGGGCCCCATCCGCTCACACTGTCCATGGTACGATGATGGTCGATATAGGCAAGGCCTGCGGTTAATGTTTGATTATTCTTCAGTTTGTAAATTAATCCCGCCCTTAAAATAAAAGTCATCATTTCCTTTAGATCGTCTTCGGATCTCAGCTGGCTTTCCCAATGCAAACTGAATTGACTGTTCAAAGTACTGCTGCCAAATACGGCCATCCAGCCCATAAACTGCGTAGTGGTCTGCGCATGGCTGATTGTAGTGACCATACTGATCATTAAAATGATTATTGCCAGATTCAGTTTTTTCAATTTAATCGCTTAATAATTATTTATTAAAATAGTTAATAAGGTTTAATTACCCATAATTTTTTAGAACCCTAAAAAAGGCCCTTCGTTTTAATAAAGGCAGGAACCCCACCCCGGTGATCGTATATACATGAGTATTCCGGATTGTAGGAAATACAGCCCGAATAAGTTATTTTTGCCGTCCATTTTAAGTATGCGGAGGTGGCGAAACTGGTAGACGCACTACTTTGAGGTGGTAGCGCCGTAACTGGCGTGGGAGTTCGAATCTCCTCTTCCGCACCAAATCATAAATGCCCCGGACGGTCCGGGGCATTTTATTTTTCAAAGCGTGCCAGGTTTCTAAATAAATTTATTTCAGCACCGGAAACTGATCATAGAGAGATTCTACGAATGCTTTGCGATATCCCGGAGTGTGGCTATAAATCCTGATTACTTTGTCAGCCTGAACCAGATCACGTTTCCCCACACTGCAAGCTACCAGTCTTTGGGTATTCTGTAGTATCCCCGGATCATAGTCGAATGCGAGTTGATAGAAATCCGATGCGCTTTGCACATTACCCAGACTGACTTCCAGATTCCCCCTGAAATAATTCAGAAATGGATCAATTGATAAAATAGTGTCCAGCTGGTCAACAGCCATTCCGAACTTATCATATTCTTTCGAATCTCCATAAATATTAATCATCCTCAGGTAAGAAACGGGTTCTTCGGGAAATAATGAAGCATAATGATCTATGGATTTTTTATATGGTTTCTGATCAACATGTTCGCAGACCTGCATGTATTGAAGAGAAAGGTGTTTGTCGTTTTGACTTAGTTCATCCAGCTTTTCAAATGCTGACTTAGCCGCATTATAATTTTTATGACTCAATGCCATTTCGAATAACCCTTCATATTTATCTCTCGCAGTAAGCGACATATGTTGGTTTTGTGGCTCCTTATCTGCAATCAGTGCAGCAAAAATACTTGTGTATGGTTCACCCAACTGGTATGAATATATATCTGCTGCCTTCACGGAGTCCTTTACTTTTACCAGTGTGATATCCTGATAATTCAGTCCGCCATCTCCAAAGGCACGGAACAACAAATGCATTTCATCATCTTTTTTGTAACCGCGCAGTAAATGGTAGCTGCCGTTTTTAACGAGCTCTACCGTGCGGTCACCAATATTAAACAAGCCATAAGCATCTGCTATCTTGATCAGCGTATCAAAATTATTGCTGAGACTGCTCCTTGATTTCATCCGCGCAACAAATACGGGAAAACTGATCAGATGATTGAGGATCTCCGGGTTACCGTTGCTAATTGAACTATCCAGCTGATTGGACAATTTTTCAGCTTCTGAAACGGTAAGGGGATGTTTTTGAGTGGCTTGAGACTTAGTCACTATAGGCCCCGCCAAAAGCAAGACAATGCCCAGGTTTTTCAGGATTGGTTTCATATAAAGAAAACCTCCCATGGGCATGATTTATTGTGTACAGAATGATGTTTTTATCCGGACCTGGCACTATTTTCCATAGCGTCTAAGTATTTATACTTATCAGCTCATCCGGGTCTTTCATATCAGTTGCAGCAATCAGAGCCGCAACAGGATTTCACTTTTTGTGCGAAGACAGTGATACTGAATATCCCGGAACCGGAAATTTTGAAATCTGCTATCTCCTTAGTGGAAAGATATTGGCTTAAAATATCGTCTGGAATCACAATGATTTTTTCCTTTTGTATAGTGACATTTTGAAAACCGTTCATTTCAATCAATTCCAGATAGGTTTGTCTTTGAATGGCACCTGCCACACAACCTGCATACATTTCTGCAGTCTGTTGTATCTTTTCAGGAAGTTTCCCGATCAGAACAATATCTGAAATACTGAAATGACCACCTGGTTTTAATACCCTGAATATTTCTTTGAACGCACCATCTTTGTCCGGAACCAAATTCAATACACAATTACTAACAATTACATCCGCAAAGTCAGAAGCAACAGGCATTTTTTCGATATCTCCCATTCTGAATTCAACATTGTGATATCCCATTTTTTCAGCATTTGCCTTTGCCTTTTCAATCATGGCCTCCGTAAAGTCAATTCCGATTACTTTACCCGTTTCACCTGTTTCTGATCTGGCAATAAAACAATCATTGCCGGCGCCACTTCCAAGATCAATTACAACATCTCCTTTTTTAATCTTAGCAAATTGTGTGGGAAGACCACAACCCAAACCCAAATCTGCCTCTGAGTTATAACCCCCGAGTGTTGAATAGTCTTCACTCATGATATTATATATTTCCGTTGTGCAGCATCCGGAGCCGCAACAGGAAGTCTCGTTAGTCTCTTTATTCTGCAATGCGATTGCACTATATTTTTCCCTGACCATTTCCTTGATTGATTCCTTCGTTTCCATTTTTTATATTTTTTAAGGTTTGAATAAATTATATCCAATAGCTGATATTTCCTGCGCGTGTTATAAAGGCTTTTATCGATTCCTCAATCCTATTACGGACAGCCCTTGTTTTTTCCAATATTTCATCTTGCGATCCGGTAAATGACGATGGATCAGCAAATGACCAGGCCTCTCTTTTTACATTGCCCGGAAATACTGGACATCTTTCAGCATTTGCTGCATCACAAACTGTAATCACTGCATCAAATTTTTTACCACTTTTATAAATATCAAAAACACCCTGCGTTGATTTATTTTTCAGATCTATACCCGCTTCATTCATAACCCTTACAACATTTGTATTCATTTTTCCTGGTTCGATACCCGCACTTTCTGTAACAAATAAATCTCCGCCATGCTTTCTGAGAAAGGCTTCCGCCATTTGGCTGCGGGCCGAATTGTGAATACAGATAAATAGAACTGAATATTTCATATTCAGAAAGTTTAATCGTTTTAATGCAATATGCCGATATATAATATTAAATAAAAAGCTAACAACATTTTTCTTTAGGATCAAAATGCACGAAAAATCCTTCAAAAATTAATTTAAATTGTTTCCAGATTTTTGGATCAATACAATAACAAACGCTCGTACCTTCAATAGTACCTTGAATAAGACCGATATGCTTTAATTCCTTGAGATGCTGCGAAATTGTTGGCTGTGCCAGACCCAGTTCATATACCAAATCTCCGCATATACAGGTATCGCTTTTGATCAGGTGTTGAATGATTGCAATACGCGCAGGATGAGCAAGGGCTTTCATCATCTTTGCAAGACGATTCTGCTTTTCAGTAAATATTTCTGATTTTGTTAATCCCATGTAATTATTCTTTCATTGCAATATTACGATTAATAGTGTAATTTCCAAATTTTATTTAAACCCGGGATCTGGATTTCCAATGCATTATTTTTTATGACTCAGGCACAGGAACGGAAGAAGGCTTTCCTGAAATACTGAATCACTTAACTATCTGGATCCTTCTGTATATTTATGTAATATTCAAACCAGGTAATAGCCATGCGAAAAATAACACTGTTAATCCATGTTTCACTGGACGGATTCGTTGCCGGCACAAAAGGTGAAATGAACTGGATCAAAATGGACGAGGAATTGTTTGATTTTGTTGGAAGAATTGTTGACCAGGCCGATGCAGCGCTATATGGCAGGATCACTTATGAAATGATGGAAAGTTATTGGCCGCTAATTGCAGATAAACCCAATCCATCCAAACACGATAAGGATCATTCCGCATGGTACGCGAAAGTTGCGAAATTTGTTCTGTCAAATTCCCTGGATGAAAAGAAACTGAAGAATACTAAAATTATCGGCAGCCATCAAATCGCCGATATTAAAAAAATCAAGGAGGGGCCCGGGGGCAATATACTTATGCTGGGTAGTCCTTCCGTTTCCTATACCCTGCTTAAAGAAGGACTCATCGATTCGTACTGGATTTTTCTCAATCCGGTTTTATTAGGGAAAGGCATTCCGCTTTTTAAAGATATTCCCGAACTTATCCATCTTAAGTTTACAGAAAGTAAAATCCTGACATGCGGCGTAGTTGCACTCCAATATGAAAAAGCTTAGGTCATTCTTCGTAATCGATATACACAATCTTATTGGACTCATTTAAAAGGAAAGCATAATATCGGACATTGCCATCCTGATGTTTTACTTCATAGAGACAGATGGATTTTATTTTATCTCCGAAAATATCAGCAGTCGGCTTACTGATCGAAATATATCTGATGAAATTAAATTCAGAAATATTTTTAAAAGGTGCAAGGTCCTCACGCGTTACCGGATAATAAGGCATATGCAGTTTGCGCAGCATTTTTCTACAGGTATCCAGCCCGAATCCCAGATCAATGAAATATTGTTTATGCAACATGGTCCTTAGTGAATCCTGATCCGGATCCTTCACCATCTGCGAAGCACGGGCATAATCCGGATTAAATAATCCAATAATATCCTTTGCCAGAAAATGTAATCCGGCTCCCTGACGGTTACAAAGAATAATAATCACCACATGATCCTCAGGATACATTTCAATCACAGAATTAAATCCTGTTCTGAAACTTCCTGAATGAGAAATCAATGCATGGTCCCGGTATGGATTCAGAAACCATCCATATCCGTATGCAACAGCATGTCCATCATTTAAGGTATCGGGCGTAAACATCAGGGTCAGACTGCTTTTTTGTAATAGCGAACTATCCTGCAGGGCATTATACCATTTCAGCATATCCGTTACCGTCGTCAGCACACCCATATCTCCCCTTCCTGCAGCTGCATCTGAAATTTTCCTGCCGTTTTTTAATTGTTTATCCTTTAAATTATATCCTGCGGCCCGGTTAGGGATAATTTTACCCGGATCATTGATACAGGTATTCGCCATTCCCAGCTTATCAAAAATCCGCTGTTGCATAAAATCAGCATAGCTTTCTCCGGATACCTTTGAGATAATCATACCAAGGATAAAAGGTCCGGATCCATAATAGAATCCTTCTCCCGGTTGAATTTTCAATGGCTCCTTTTTCAGGGCAGCAAAAAATGCACTGTCATTATTATTCGCCAGGAAAAAAGAATCGTTTTCTCTCCAGTCGTCACGCATGCCGGAGGTGTTATTCATGAGCCTGCGTAAGGTAATCCCCGCCCAGGCGACGGGTAGTGAATCGAAATATTTTGTAACAGGATCATCAATATTTAGTTTCCCATCTTCCATCAGGAGCAGGATGCCGGCGCAGGTAAATGCACGGCTCATTGCTGAAACAGAAAACCTTGTACTATCTGTTACTGCCGTGCCCGTTTCCAGATTCGCAAAGCCATATTTACCTTTTTTAAGAACAAGTCCGAATTTACTCACCACCATTTGCATGCCCGGAATCTGTTTTGCCTCCATAGTTGCACGCACCACAGAATCAATCCGGAATGTAACGTACTGTTGCACCTGGGAACGGGCATTTCCCAAAATAGTAGAAAAGCAAATAACCAAAAATAGTCTGCTCATATTGAAATATACAAAAATAGCAGGTTCAGATCGTTTTTCAGAGTGCAGGAGACCCCTGAATAGACTAATTTAGCGAGGTTTATTTATACTGAATTATTCATGTCTTCAGGAGCACCCGATATCAGAAAAGTACAAGTGACCAGATATGTTTTGCCCTTGCGGGAAGGCGGTTCACTGCCAGCCATAGCCGAAGCAGATGATCATTTTTTATATGTGTTGAAATTTCGTGGGGCAGGACAGGGTCCTAAATCCCTGATTGCTGAATTCATCGGCGGAGAAATTGCCCGTGCACTTGGATTGAAAGTTCCTGAAATTGTTTTCGCCCAGCTCGATGCTGCTTTCGGGAGAACAGAACCAGATGAAGAAATCCAGGACCTGCTCAAAGCCAGTGTGGGACTAAACCTTGGGCTGCATTATCTATCCGGTGCAATTAGTTTTGATCCGAACGTAACAACGATAGATCCTCAATCCGCTTCAGAAATTGTCTGGCTGGATTGCTTTTTGATGAATGTGGACCGCACGTCCAATAATACCAATATGCTGATATGGAATAAAGAACTCTGGCTGATTGATCATGGTGCTTCTCTGTATTTTCACTATACACCCGACAGCTGGGAAACCAAGGCCGGAGCAGCTTTCACGCAGGTAAAAAGTCATGTGCTTTTACCCTTTGCCTCCAGACTTGAAGAAACAGATAAAAAAATGCATACTCTGCTCGATGTAAAAAAAATAAAAGATATCGTCGATCTGATTCCTGAAGAATGGTTATACGAAAATGGATTTTCTGCCACCCTATGGAAAAATATCTATTTCAGTTTTCTGGAGAAGCGATTCGCTTCTTCAAATATATTTGTAAAAGATGCCGAACATGTCAGAACAACACTCCTTTGAATATGCGGTTATCCGTGTTGTTCCTAAAGTAGAAAGGGAAGAATTCATGAATGTGGGCGTGATTCTCTATTGCAAGTCCCTCTCCTTTCTGGATGCACATTTTGCCATGGATGAAACGAGGCTTCGTGCTTTATCCCCTAGTATTTCCATTGCTGAAATAATAGAACACTTAAATTCCTTCTGCCTGATTTGCAAAGGCGGAGAAAATGCCGGTCCGATCGGAAAAATGGATATGGGTTCCCGTTTCCGATGGCTCACTGCCACACGCAGCACGATCCTTCAGTGTTCACTTGTTCATCCGGGGCTTACGGCCGATCCTGCAGGCACACTCAAAAAATTGCATGAACGCCTGGTGCTGGCTGAATAAATCCTTCACCGTTTATCTGAATCCCATTATCTTAGTGTCCTTCTAAAAAACAGCCATATGCAGGTAAAACGATTGATTTTAGTAATTGCAATTTTATTTCCCGGGCTTCAGATTTTTGCCCAGTCCGCTGAAATAAAACAGAAAGTTGAAAAGCTTCTCAGCCAGATGACCATGGATGAAAAAATCGGACAGATGACCCAGGTTACCTTAGGCGTTATAGCGAAAGGCGACGGGGAAGATGGCACACTGGAACAGGATAAGTTAAAACATGCGATCATTGATTATAAAGTCGGTTCCATATTAAATACAACGGCACATGCATTTTCTGCTGAAAAATGGCGCCAGATACAGACGGAGATTCAGGATGAGGCGAAAAAATCAAGATTGAAAATTCCGATTCTTTACGGTCTCGATGGAATGCATGGACAGACTTATACTTTGAATTCCACATTATTTCCGCAAAATATTGCCATGGCTGCAACAAGAAATCCTGACCTTGTTGCACAGGCCGCACATATTACAGCAAATGAACTGCGCGCCTCCGGTGTTCGCTGGGAATTTGCACCGGTTCTGGATTGCGGCAGACAGCCTCTATGGTCAAGATTTCCGGAAACCTTTGGTGAAGATGTTTATATCGGCAGAACTATGGGCGCTGCAGCGATAAATGCCTACCAGGCAGATGGATTAAACAGTCCTACCGGAGTGGCTGCCTGCATGAAGCATTATCTTGGATATTCCGCACCGCGCTCTGGCAAGGATCGCAGCCCTTCATACATTCCTGAAATCGAATTACGCACCTATTATCTTCCTCAGTTCCGCGATGCGGTTAAAGCGGGGGCAGCGACCATTATGATTAATTCCGGGGAAATTAACGGTACCCCGGTACACGCAAGTAAATATTTGCTTACAGATGTTTTGCGTACAGAACTGGGATTTCAGGGCATTGTTGTTTCTGACTGGGAAGATATTATTCGATTGCATACAAGACATCTTGTGGCAAATTCTCCCAGACAAGCTGTCGTGCTCGCAGTGAATGCGGGTGTAGACATGAGCATGGTGCCTGGTGATTTTTCTTTCTATGATTTACTGAAAGAAGCAGTTGAGAAAAAAGAAGTTTCGGTGAACAGAATTAATGAAGCCGTTCGACGCATACTTATATTAAAATATCGGTTGGGTCTCTTTGAAAATGCTTATCCTGAAAAAGCGGCCATCGCAAATTTTGGTAAATCTGAATATCAGGATGTAGCACTCAATGCCGCCCGTGAAGCGATGACGCTTCTGAAAAATCAAAATCATATTCTCCCATTGGCAAAGGATAAAAAAGTTTTAGTTGCAGGACCTTCCGGAAGCAGTATCACAGCGCTGAATGGTTGCTGGTCATACACCTGGCAGGGAAATCAGGAACAATGGTATCCTGCGGACAGCAAAACCATCGGCGATATGATTTCAGAAAAAACCGGTGGTCATGCAACGGTAATTAGTGAAAAAGGATTTGATAATCCATTAAACTTCGATACTGCACGCTTAAAGACAGCAGCCGCTGATGCAGATGTTATCGTGCTCTGCCTTGGTGAAAATGCTTATGCTGAAAGTCCGGGTAATATCAGTGACCTGGCACTCTCCGAAAAACAAACCAACCTTGCAAAAGCAGCAATAAATTCGGGCAAACCGGTTATACTTGTTTTGACTGAAGGACGCCCGCGATTGATTACAAGTATTGAACCAGGCATACAGGGCATATTAATGGCTTACTGGTCAGGTAAAAAAACCGCCGAAGCAGTTGCCGATGTATTATTCGGAGATTATAATCCGAATGGCATTCTGCCTTATTCCTATCCGCGCCTGCCTGCAGAAATCGTTTTGTACGACAGGAAACATACAGAAGACGTAAGAGAAATATTTAATGCAGATATGACCTGGGACGGATATAATCCGCTTTTCCCTTTCGGATGGGGTTTAAGTTATACAAGTTTTTCTTATGGTCCCATCAAACTTAGCGCAACAGACATGAAAGGATCTGCGCCGGTTACTGTTACGATAACGGTTACGAATACTGGCACAAGAGAAGGAAAGCATACGGTAGAATTATATTCCCATCAGCAGTATGGGTCTGTTACGCCCAGCATGCTGCGTTTAAGAGCATTTCGTAAGATCAGTCTGAACGCTGGCGAAACGCAGACAGTTACATTTAAAATCAGTGCAGGTGATCTGGCCATTGTAAATGCCAATCTGAAAACTGTAACAGAAGCAGGTGCTTATGATCTGATGGTTGGGAATCAGAAAGTCACTTTTAATTACCAGCCTTAAATGATATGAAATTGCCGATGGATTAAATTGCGCCAACATCCAGGGATAAACAGACTGTGAAAGAATAATGCAGGTTTACAATTCCACAATTCCTATTGCGCCAAAAGTGACCGCAGACGCTCTTCAACTTTTACAGCGTTGGGAAGTACTTCGGCTTCAAGATGAATATTCATCGGTATTGAAGGAACATTTAATGCGCCCAATACTTCAACAGCTGCATCCAGCCAGTGGAAACAGGTTTTGGAAATGCGGCCCGCCAGTGCTTCTGCAAAAGAATTATTTTGTGCTTCTTCAGTAAGCACCAGGCACTTCCCATGACGCTTCACGGTTTCGAAAATAAGTTCCTCATCTAACGGGAACAAACAACGCAGATCAATAATTTCAATTTTTCCGGGCATTTTTTTAGCCGCCGCTTTCGCCCAGTAAACACCCATGCCATAGGTAATAACAGCCGCAGACGCTCCATTTTCAATGGCTTCCGGTGAAGCTGCAAGTGCAACAGCGCCCTTCCCCAGTGGAATGATATAATCCCTGGATGGTTCCATTGTTTTAGCTTCCTCGGTTCCGGGAACCTTGCTCCAGTATAATCCTTTATGTTCGAGCATGATCACCGGATTAGGATCCAGGAATGAGGCTTTCATCAAACCTTTCATATCTGCGGCATTGGAAGGATAAACAATTTTTAATCCTTTAATGGATAATAAAGTCGTTTCAATGCAGCCGCTGTGAAAAGGACCACCACCCTGATAGGCTCCAACTGGTACACGGATCAGCGTTTGTACAGGAAATTTACCGCAGGTCAGATAGCATGATTTTGAAATTTCAGTAACCAATTGATTGAAGCCGGGAAAAATATAATCCCCAAACTGAATTTCAACTATGGGTTTCAATCCCGTTGCACA
>Ga0080027_10000405_pt1 | contig 18670 bp, 12 predicted proteins | sample OrgsoiDNA2013046_FD_70962 | JGI IMG/M metagenome (GOLD analysis project Ga0080027, IMG submission 70962) | Permafrost soil microbial communities from the Arctic, to analyse light accelerated degradation of dissolved organic matter (DOM) -... | ecosystem: Environmental > Terrestrial > Soil >... | reverse complement strand
GTCTTGGCCGCGGGGCAGTCGCCCTTGGCCACCAGCGCCTTCATCAGCTCGTAGTGCGCGAGCGGGTTCTTCGGGTCGAGGTCCACCGCTGCGCGACATTCGGCGGTGGCCTTTCCCGCCTCCCGCTGCTCGATGAAGGCCCGGCAGAGATCGGCCGCGAAGGCACCGCTCTTGGGATCGAGCTTGCGGGCGCGCTCCTGGGCGGTCACGGCAGCCGGGATTTGGCCGCGTTTGAGCTCCACACGCCCGAGGCGGTTCCAGCCGAGCGCGAAGTCCGGCTTTAGCGTGGTCGCCTTCGTGAGCGCGGTCTGGGCTTCGTCGTAGCTCTTCTTGTCCGAGAGCACCATGCCGAGGTCGGCCCAGGCCGTCGGATCGCGCGGCCCGAGGCGGGTGGCCTCCTTGAGCGCCGCCACCGCACCGTCGAGATCCCCCCCACGGCGCAGCGCCGCACCCAGGTTCAGACGATAGCCGGGGTCGGCCGGCTTGAGCCGGACCGCGTCCTTGTAGGCGGCGATGGCCTCGGGCTTCTTGCCGAGCGCATCGCGCGCGACCCCCAGGTTGTACTGCGCCTCGGCGTAGTCCGGTTTGATCCGGACCGCCGCCTCCAGCTCGGCGGCGGCGGCCGCCGCGTCGCCGCGCCCGATCAGCAGCGCGCCCAGGTTGTTGTGCGCCTCCGCGAACTCGCCCCGTCGCGCGATCGCCTGCTTGTAGGCCCCCACCGCGCCCGGCACATCGCTCTTCTTCTCGAGCGCCACACCCTTGAGGTAATAGGGCCGCGGATCCTGCGGATCGGCCTTGGCCGCTTCATCGAAAGCGGCCAAGGCCCCAGCGGTGTCGCCCTGCCGGAACAGCTTCTCGCCTTTTTCCAGCAGCGGCGCCGCGCCGGCCGAGTCGGAGAGCGCGAGCAGAACCAACAGCGGCAGCGAAGTCATCGCCGGAGTCTACCTTTGCGCGAGGAGGTCCAAAAGCCTGCTCTTGAGCCGGGTCATCCGCGCCGGGTCGGTGATCTTCTCCATCGTCGCCTTGTCGCGCACGTAGAAGACGTCGATGGCGCGGTTGGCCTCGCTGGCGATCTTCGATCGGTGGATGTCGAGGCCCTCGACGAACAGCGTGCGGCCGATGGCGTACAGGGTGCCGGGGCGATCCTCGGTGACGATCTCCAGCACCGTGAAGTCGCGGCTCACGTCGTTGTCCATCTTGAGCTCGGTCGGCACGGCCGGCGTACGCCAGGCGGCGATCGAATCGGTGCGCGGGCGGCCGGCGACCAACGCCTCGGTCTCCACCTTGCCGGAGAGCACGGCCTCCAGATCGTCGCGCACCTTGCTCCAGCGCGCTTCGTCGGTCACCGGACGGCCGACGCTGTCGCGCACGCGAAAGACGTCCAGTGCCTCCGCCGCCTCGCCCGGATCGACAGGGTGGCGCGAGTAGATCGCGGCATCGATGACCTCGATCCGATTGGCGTAAAGGACAGCCGCCACCTCGGCCAGGAGCCCCGGCATGTCGAGCGCGGCCAGCACCATCTCGGTGATCCCCAGCCGGTCCTCGTGGGAGACCTCGACCAGCGACATCTTACCCGCCGCCCGACGCGCCCGCACGAGGCGCACGTGCCGGGCGATCCGCAGCGCGGTGTTCTCGACGAAGTAGCGGTCGGGGAAGCCCGCGAAGAGGGTCGTCAGCGCCGGGCTGTCCTCGGCCTCCTCCAGGATGCGGGCGGCGCGTTTCTGTCGCCGCTCCACGATCTCCGCCCGCTCCGAGCCCAGCAGATCCGGCCCGCGCCGCATGAAGGTGAGGGTGCGGGAGTAGAGCTCCGCCAGCAGCGTCTCCTTCCAGCTCGACATCGCGTCGGGCGCCACCGAGGCGAGATCGCAGAACGTCAGCACGTAGAGCTCGCGCAGGTTCTCCTCGTTGCCGCACAGGGTGGCGAAGTCGGAGATCATGCCCAGGTCCTCGAGATCCCGGCGCTGCGACATCTGCCCCATCACCAGATGCTGGCGAACCAGGAACTCGACCCGCCGGATGTCCTCCTCTTCGATGCCGAGCCGCCGCGAGATCGTCACCGCCAGCCCGGCGCCGATCTCGCTGTGCGGGCTCCCGTACGGCTTGCCGACATCGTGAAGCAGCGTCCCGGCCGCCAGCGCCACCGGACGGGTCACCGCGCGCACCGTCTCCGTCGGAACCGGAAGGTTGTCGGCGTGATCGCCGCGGCCGAGCGCGTGCAGCCGTCCCACCGCGTAGAGGGCATGCTGGTCGACGGTGTAGACGTGATAAATATCGTGTTGCACGCGGCCCGTCGACGCCTCCCACTCGGGCATCAGCGCGGCCAGCAGGCCGAGATCCTGCATTTGCTCCAGCCGCGACGGGTTGGCGCGATCGGAGCCGTCGCAGAGGATCTCGACGAAGGTCCGCCCCGCGTCGGGATCTCCGCGCAGCGCCTCCGCGTGCGAGGCCGCCATCTCGCCCAGCAGCTCCAGGGTCCGGAGCGAGAGCTGGATATTGAGGGCAATCGCCACCTGAAAGATCCGGAGCATCTCCGAGGGCTTGTTCTGGAACACCGTCGCGTCCAGAGCCTCGAGCCCGCCGTCGCGCACCACGAAGCTCTCGTCGACCGGACCGCCTTCGATGGTCACCACCGGACGGCTGGGGCGGCGTTGATCCTCCCGCGCGGTCGCCCGCTGCAGGAGACGCTCGGTCTCGTTGCGAATCAACTTGGCGTGCGCGTGGTACTGGTGCATGAGCGCCTCGACCGCCGGATGCACCGCCGGCCGGATGACGCCGCCGCGATCGCGCGCCTCGGGATAGAGCTGCAGCGCGATCGCCTCCTGCAGGGCAAAGCGCAGATGATCCTGCCGGCGCCCCGCCGCCGCGTGCACGGCGATCCGCACCCGCAAGAGCCATTCGATCGCGGCCGTGAAGGCCTGGGCCAGGCGCCCGGTCATCACGCCCTTGGCCAGCAGCGCCTGGGGATCCGAGGTGCCGAAGCGGGCCATCGCCGCCCAGCGACCGACGCAGAGATCGCGCATCCCGCCGGGACCGTTCTTGAGATCCGGTTCGAGGAGAAAGATGGTGTCCCCGAAACGGCTGTGCCGTTCCTTCTGCTCGGCCCGCAGGCGAGCCACGAAATCCTCGGCGGCGGTCTTCGCCACCCGCGCGCGGAAGTCCTCCAGGAAACGCTGGGCCAGCGCCCGATCGCCGGTCAGAAATCGCGCGTCGAGCAGCGCCGTGGCGGCCGCCAGATCGCTCGCCGGCAACGCCAGCGCCTGTTTGTAGGAACGGACCGCATGCCCCGCGTCGACCTTGGCGTCCCAGAGCGGATAGAGAATAGCCTCCGCGAGGGCCTGCACCTCCGCGCCCGGCGTCTTGGCACAGAGCACCAGCAGATCCAGATCCGAGTAGGGCGCCAGCTCCGAGCGTCCGAATCCCCCGGTCGCGTAGACGGCGACCGGGGTCTTGCACTTGGCCACCTCGCGCCCCGCGACCTCGATGACGATCGCGTCCACCTCGCGGGAGAGGTCCCGCGACACTTCGATGCCGTTGCCGCCCGCGCGCACCGCGTCCGCGGCGCGCTGCCGGGCGGAGGCGAACCTCTGGGCGATGTCCGACTGCATGGACCGACAGACATTACCAGAATCGACGCGCGTGCATTGACGACGGTCGGTGCGTGCGGCACGGTAAGGCCCATGGCCGAGATCGAGCTGGCGCCGCTATCGCACCGTCTTGACGAGGACGAAATGCGGACGCTCGCGAAGCTGCTGGTGGAGGCGGGGGCGCCGCCGTTCGACAAGTCGGATGAGCACGCGTCGCACACCATCGCCGCCCGAATTTCGGAGGAGGCGCTGACCGAGTTTCTCGACCGCCTCGACGCTCATGATCTGGGCGCCGAGATCTATGTCCCCCTCGAATTCGAAGGCCGCGTCACCATCGGTGATTTCCGGGTCGCTTCATCGCAGGCGCTGCTCGACGTGCTGGAAGAGATGCGCGAAGAGCTGAGCGTCGACGCCGACGAGAAAGAGGACGAGGACGAAGAGGACGACGTGGAGGACGAGGACGAAGGGACGGTGATCGAGGCGCAGTTGCGGCACATCTGGCATCTGGTCGCCGATGGCGCCACCGAGTCGATCGAGAAGAACCTCCCTTTACATCTGCAACTGTAGGGACCGCGCCGCCGCCGATCATGCGCGCATGAAGACGTGGGGGGGGATGGGTTCGGGGTAGACGGATCGCAGCTCGACCTTGCGTTCCAGGTCGCGAATGATCGCCGTGCCGACGTCCACCTCGTACAGCTCGTTGATATTGGCGATCCCGCCCGGCGCGAAGACGTTGATCTCCAGGATCTTGTCGCCGACCAGATCGACGCCGACGAAGTAGAGCCCGTCGGCAACCAGCCGCGGGCGGAGAAGATCGCAGATCCGGCTCTCGGCCTCGGAGAAGTCGGTCGCGCGCCGCGAGCCGCCCACGTGGATGTTGTTGCGGATGTCGTCCTTGGGGCGCATCCGCTTGTAGGCGGCCACGGCCGCGCCGACCCTCAGGGGGACCCCCCCGAGGAGGAGCACGCGCTTGTCCCCCTTGGCCGCCGCCGGCAGGTACTCTTGCACGATGACATAACCGGCGCGCCGCACGGTCGAGATCATCTGCTGAACGTTCGCGCTCTGCCCGCGCGCCACATAGAACACGTTCTGTCCGCCGAACCCGGCCAGGGGCTTGATGATCGCCGGACCGTCCAGCTCTCGCAAAAATGCGCGCACCCGTTCCACGGAGCGGGTGATGACCGTCTTCGGGCGAAGCTCGACTGGAAACCCGGCCAGGTACATCTTGGATCCGGCCCGCGACAGCCCGTCGGGATCGTTGACCACCAGCACGCCGAGCTGCTTGAGCCGGCGCCCGAAGTCGAGGGCCGGATTGAAACGATCGCCGTCGTGGGCACCGGCGTTGGGGTTGTTGCGCAGGAAGATGACGTCGAAATCGACCAGGCGCGCGTCCTCGCGGGGCGCGTCGGCGGCGCTGAGCGCCTTGGCGTAGGCCGCGGTATCGCGCAGCCGGCCGGCCTTGGGACGGGCGACCTCGGCCACGATGTCGGTCCCCTCCCCCTGCGAAAATGCGTCGACCGATGCGAAGGCAACGTCGTGGCCGCGCCGATAGGCAGAAAACGCGAGGTGCAGGGTGGTGTAGGTCGCCTTCTGCGTGCGCGCGCTGTTGACGACGAAGCAGATGCGCATGTGACCCGCCGAGCCAGGCGACTATACACGCCGGCCCCACTGCCGCGCTGGGTCTTTGCGTCGATATTCGGCTCGATATCCGTTAAGATTCAAGCTAATGGCTGGAAAGACCTTTCCGGGGATTGGCGATCTGGAGGACGAGTCTCCGCCTTTCGACCCCGCCGTCGCCGCCGACGGTGACTCGGGCAATTCGCGCCCGTTCTACTCCGGTCCGACGGTGGTCGACGACGTCAAGGTCGAGGAGGGTCTGAAGAAACTTCGTTCCCTCGACACGCCGCTCGGTGGTCTGACCGGAATCACCAAGGCGGTCGTCGACGCGATCGAGTCCGCGCCGATCTCCGCGCCGATCGAGGTGGGGCCACCGGCACCCAGGCCGCCGGGGCCGTCGACGCCGTCCCAGGTCGTCGCCAATCAGATGCGCGAAACGGCCGTCGGACGAAACGTCGTCGGGCCGACGGTGGGGCAGCAGGAGATTCCCGCCCCCTTCGACGATCGGGCCCTGCGTGGCACGCTGTTCGGCCATAGCATTCACGCCCCCGAGTTCGCGCTGCCAGCGCCGGAAGAGCCACCCGCGCCCGGGGCGCTGGCCCTCCTCAACCGCAACGCGCCGACCACCACGGTGGCGGTCTATCAACCCCAGGCAACCATACCGCCGGAGGCGGAGCCCTTTCAGCGGTCGAACCGCTACCGAGACGACACCCCCAATCGACCCACGCCCCTCACCCCAATAGAGGTGGAGGAGTCTTTGCCTCGGAAGAGGGTGATGAAACGCGTGGTGATCGGCGCGGTCGCCTTCGCCGCGATCGTGGGGGTGGCGCTGGTCTGGACACGAACGGGGGATGATTCCGAAGGGTCGTCCGCTTCCACCAACAAGCCGCCAAGCACGATGACGACGGCGGCGTCGACCCCCCCCGCCGCGCCGGCTGCCACAGCGCCCGCCGCCGCACCACCGCCCGTCGCCGCACCGCCGGCGGCCGCACCGCCCGCCGCGGCCGCTCGAGAGTCCGAGCCGGAGCCGATCCCGGCGGCCGAACCTCCGCCCGCCCATCCTTCCCGACCGGTCGCCCAACCGAGTGCTCGGCATTCGGACCCACCGCCGGAGCCCGCGGCAGAAGAGCCCTATCCGGCGGCGCACCCACACCACACGCATGCCACGGCCAGCCACGTCGACCGGCACCACGCGACGCCCGCGACGGACAAAACGGACAAGACGGACAAGACGGATAGGAACCCCGCGACCGAAACGCCGCCGGCCCCCTCCAAGCCCGCCCGCTCCGGCAAGCGCGCGCCCGAAGACGATCCCGACGCGACCATGGCACCCAGCATTGAATGATGAACACGTTGCCGGGGGTGGGCATGCGTGTTACCCCTACCGGCCATGAAAATCGCGCTGGATCAGATTGATCCCGACGCCGTACGCGTCGTCAAGCAGCTGAGGCGCTTCGATCACGCCGCCTACCTGGTGGGAGGCTGCGTGCGGGATCTGCTGCTGGGCCTCCGGCCGAAGGACTTCGACGTCGTCACCAGTGCCACTCCCCCGGAGATCAAGCGGATCTTCCACAACTCCCGGATCATCGGGCGCCGCTTCCGTCTGGCGCACATCTTCTACGGGCCCAAGACCATCGAGACCGCCACCTTCCGCGCCAACCCGCGCGAGCTAGAGGACGACGACAGCGAAGGCCCCGAGGCGGAGAGCGGCGACCTGCTGATCCGCCGCGACAACGTGTTCGGCACACCCGAAGATGACGCCCGGCGCCGCGACTTTACGATCAACGGTCTCTTCTACGACATCGAGACGGGACAGGTGATCGATCACGTCCAGGGGATGGTCGACCTCGAGGCACGCCTGGTGCGCACGATCGGCGATCCCGACATCCGCTTTCGCGAGGACCCGATCCGGATCTTGCGCGCGGTCAAGTTTGCGGCGCGCTGCAACCTCAGCATCGAGCCCGAGACTTACCGCCGGATGATGGAGCACCGCGGGGAGATCGCCAAGTCCGCGCAAGCGCGGGTCTCGGAAGAGTTCTACCGCCTCCTGCGGGGGGGCGCCGCCAAACGCTCGATGGAGCTGCTGGTCGAGACCGAGCTGCTGGATCTGCTGACACCGGAGATCGCCCGAGGCCTCAAGGGCGAGCCCGCCGACGCGGAGGCTGCGCTGCGCCGGACCCGCTTGTGGGGATATCTGGCGGCGCTCGATCGCTCGACGGCCCGACGGCCGGTCCCCCCTTCGAACGCCCTTCTGCTGGCGACGTTGCTCCTGCCGCCTCTGCGCGACGAGCTCGATCCCGACAGCAACGGCGTGGGCGACATCGGCCAGCTGGTGGCACAGGCGATCGCGCCGGCGCTGGAGCGACTCCGACCGTCGCGCCGCGACAGCGAGCTGTCCCGGCAGATCCTGCTCGCGCTCCGCCATCTTCTCCCCTCCAAGAACCCGCGCCGCAAAAAACCGAAGAACCTGGCTGGGCGCGAGTTCACCGACGATGCGTACCGCCTGGCCGAGATCGTCGCGGATGCCGAGTCGATCGACCCGACGTTGGTCGGTCAGCCGATCCTGGCCGAGGGGACGACTCTCAACGAGCTGGCGACCGCCGAAGCCGGCGACACCAGCGCCAGCGTCGAGGAAGAGGTCGTGGCGCCCGAGCTCGAGTCGCTGCTGGACGGCCGGCGCCCCCGTCGCGATCGCGGCGGCTACCGAGGTCCGGACCGAGGCGCGGATCGAGGTCCAGATCGGGGCGCAGACCGAGGTGCGGAACGCCGCCCGGCCCCGACGGGCGCGGCCCCCCGCCTACCGCCGCTGTCGACCGATCTCGGGTCGCTGGCGACCGCCGTCCGATCCCTCCTCGCCCCCGAGCTCCGCCCCGCTTTTCTCGGCCTCGGCAGCTTCGGCGGCCCCTGGCACCACCGCAACGACTGAGCCGGCCTCAAGCGTAGCGGGTGGGGTCTTCGACGCCCGCGGATTCGAAGCCGCGGCGGCGGAGCTGGCAGGAGTCGCAACCGCCGCAAGCGGCGCCCGACGGCGCCGGGTCGTAGCACGAATGCGTGAGGCCGTAGTCGATGCCCAGCTTGACGCCAGCGCGGATGATCTCCGCCTTGGACATCTTGATGAGCGGCGCACGGATGGTGACCGGTCGCCGCTCGACGCCGGCCTTGGTTCCGAGCCGCGCCACCTCCTGAACGGCGGCCAGCCATTCGGGCCGGCAATCGGGATATCCCGACGAGTCGAGGACGTTCACGCCCACCACGATCTCCGAAGCGTCGCGCACCTCGGCCAGCGCGATGGCGTAGGCCATGAAGATGGTGTTTCGGGCGGGCACGTAGGTGACCGGAATGCCGCTGCCGATCTCGGCCTCGTCTCTCCCTTTCGGCACCGCGATCTCGGCGGTCAGCGCCGAGCCGCCGATGGCGCGCAGGTCGAGCGTCATGACGTCGTGGCGCACGGCGCCCAGCGCCTTTGCGACGCGCGCGGCCGCCTCGATCTCGATCGCGTGGCGCTGCCCGTAGCGAAAGGAGAGCGCGTGGCAGCGCCGGCCGGCGGCCCGGGTCATGGCGAAGGCGGTCGCCGAATCGATCCCACCCGACAGAAGCACGATGGCGTCGTTCATGCTCGGGCTAGATTACCTCAGTGCGGAGCCCCTTCGACGACGGCGAGCTCTACGACTGGGAATACCGACGGCGGCGCGCCGATGTCCAGTTCTACCGGACGCTCGCCGATGAGCGCGACGGACCCGTCCTGGATATCGGCTGCGGCACCGGGCGCCTCATGCTGCCGTTGCTGCGCGATGGGCACGTCGTGGTGGGCGCCGACCGGGCGCCGGCCATGCTGGACCGCGCCGCGGCCCGCATAAGACGGCTCGGCCTTGCCGGCCGACGGCGCGCGCTCCTGATGCGCGCCGATCTGCGGGCCCTGCCACTCGGCCCCCGATTCGCGTTTGCCGTGGCCGCGTTTCACACCGTCCAGCATTGCGAGACCGACGCCGATCTGTTGCGCTTTTTTCGGGGTGCGGCATCGGCGCTGGTCCCCGGGGGTTGGCTTGCCTTCGATACCTTCGCGCCCGAAAGGCGGTTTCTCGATCGGCGTGGGCGCTCGGGGCCGACCCGATTCCGCGATCCGCGGACCGGCCGCCCGACGATGTACAGCGAAAGCCACCGGCTCGAACCCGGCCCGGACGGACCGATATTGGCCATGACGTTTCACTACCAGCCCATCGACAACCGGGATCGGCCGCGGGGTCGAAGCCGGAACCTCTCCTTGCGTCACCGTCTCGTGCAACCCGCCGAAATCCAATCGCTCCTGGTCCGAGCGGGCCTGGCGCTGGTCGCGACCTGGGGTGGATTCGACGGGCAACCCCTGGTCGCGGCTGACGGCCGGACCGAGCAACACGTCTATCTGGCTCAGCGGCCCAACGTCTATTAGCTATTAGCCCAGCGCCCGTCAAAAACAGGGGCAATCGACGAAAAACCGTCGGGAATATCCCTTGACAGGATCGTGGCCACCGATACGATGCTCGAGAGTTTTCGCAAACTTTCTGACGGAGGGCTGCCGAGATGGCGGAGAAAGTCGCAAAGCTGGGTGTCGAGCGTGAGAAGGACTTCATGTACTACGTGAAGGACGGAGGTGTGTGGAAGGTCCAGCGAAAGCAACCGGGCGTTCCGAAAGGACGCCAGGAAAAGGTCGCCGACGGTGGGTTCGAGATGGATACGAACTACATCTACTTCGTCGACCGGGATGGTGACGTCGCCCGCGCCAAGCGAGCCGTCGGGGGCCAGAAGCGCAAGAAAAAAGTCCGCGCGTCCAAGAAAAAGCGCAGCCCGCCCCGTAAGGCCACGAAATCGGCAAAGCCGAAGTCGAAGGCTAAAGCGAAAGGCAAGGCCGGAAAGAAGAAGGCCGGCAAAGCCAAAGGGAAGAAAAAGCGCGGCAAGCGCTAGGCTCTCGCAAAGCCCTTCAGATCGATCTCGAGCCGCCGGCGTCAAACGCGCCGGCGGCTTTTTTTTGGTCGCGCGCGGTTTCAGCGCGAGCGGCGACCGCTGCGTTGTCGGTTGCGGTTGGGGCCACGCCGCCGCGGCTTGGCGTCGCTGTCGGCATCGGGATCGGCATCCGCGCCAGCGGCCTCCGGCTCGCCGACCTCGGGCGCGGGAACATTACCGAAGCGGTAGAGGATCCAGACGAAGCCGGCCAGCGTCGCGACCGACATCCACATGTACTGCTCGTCGAGCCACTGCGGCATCTTCAGACTTGCCCAGGGCTTGCTGTCCGGCAGATAGCGGGTGGGCGCCCAATCGAGGAAGCCGGTGGCCGCGGTGACCCCCAGCAGAATGGCGCCGGCTTCCCGGCGTTTCTGGTAGAGGAACGCGACCGCGAACAGGAACGAATAGTAATAACAGGTGAGCTCCACGCCGACGGCCATCATCATGGCGCCCAGACAGCAGGCCACCCACGGCTCGGCGTCGCGCAACGCCCCGAAGAGCATGACCAGGAACGCCGCGACGAACACCCACTGGATGAAGCGCCGGTCGTGGAAGGTGACCAGCTTGGTCTTCTTCCAAGTGGCCCACGGATCCTCCATCCGATCGTCGCGCAGCACCCGCCCCGCCTCCGACGGGCTGTAGGCGACCACCGTCCGCAGGCCCATGTAGTTGGTGAGCGGCGTCTCCTTGTGCTTCTGCGTGTTGAAGATGAACGCGCGGTAGCCGGCGATCCCGCTGCTGGTCACCAGGCTCAGCGGAACCAGCAGCGCCGCCGCGAGCGCCGCGCCGGCCAGGATCGCGGCAACACGACGGTCGACGCGCGCCAGCAGCATCTTCCCGGAGGCCCACGGTTCCGGCCGCCACCAGGGACGATCGGCGGCGGGCTTGCCCCAGAGCTGCCGCACGATCAGCAGGATCGGCCCCGAGAAGACGAACATCGGAAAAATGCGCAGCAGCGTCGAGTAGCCCAGGAAGAATCCGCCCAGGAAAGGCCGCTCTTTCTTGACCAGGCAGATCCCGCCCACCAAATAGAACAGCCAGTCCCAGCGCAGCATGGAGCCGCCCGTCCAGTAGAAGCGGGACGGAAAATTGGTGGCGAACACCGCCAGCGCGACGCACATCGTCCGCCAGCCGAACGCCCACCAGGACATGGCGATGATTCCCAGGATGAAGAAAGGATCGATGCGGGTGAGGAACCAGATCTGGCGGTCGCTGGCCGGCCCGGTATTCGACAGCGTCGTGCCGACGATGTTCCAGACCGGCGTGCCGTTGTAGCCGTGGTCGGTCTGCAGCTCCTCCCAGCGTTTGACGTCGTGGTGGTTGCGGAAGTAGCCGACGTCGCGCTTGAAGTCCTTCCAGCGCTCGGGGGTGAAGTGCGACTTGCAGAGCCCGGGGTGGGCCAGCACCTCGGAGGTGCTGATCATCATGTTGGTGCGCAGGTTCATCATCTTGCGCAGCTCGACCCGACGGCGCAGACCCGGCTCCTCCGAGTCGGCGACGGCGATGCATTCGTAGAGACGGTCGTAGGAGATCTCTTTGAAGTACTTCGAACCGATGTAGTAGTGGGCCGTGTCCCACATATGGGTGTAGTTCCCGAAGTGCCAGCAGAAGAAGTTCGAGTAGGCGCAAAAGGACAGCACGCCGACGACGATCAAGAGGCCATCGCGCAGCTTCTTGCGGAAATCGGGCATCCCCTTCTTGGCCAGCCAGAGACCCCAGCCGAGCAGCGCCAGCGCCCCCATCGCCAGTGCCATCTCGAAGCGGGAGCTGGCATCGTTCTCCCACCAGGTGAACTTGTACCAGGGCGCCTCGACCACCTTGGCAGGCGGGGCGCTGACGATCGACAGTTTGGGCGGAAACGGGTTCGGGGCGTGGCAGTAGGCCTGGAACTCGCCGATCGAATAGAAGCCGTCGCCCAGCGCCTCGCCGATCCGAAGGTACCGCACCGGCGTCGCGTCGATGGTGGCCGTCCGGGTCCGTAGCCCGTGCCCGGCGGTGGCGACGACGCTGTCGATCTCGACCAGCAACTTGAACGCCTCGGGCCGGTTCTCGTCGGCGCCGAAGATCTTGTAGGTGTCGTTGGCGTCCGCCTGCAGCAGGAACGACGAGACCGGCCGCACCGAACCGAGATCGTAGGTGATCGATCCGGCCGACGTTTCCAGGATCACCACGACCGGGGCGTCCCACTGTGCCCCCTCCGGGGCCGCCGACCCATCGGTCGCGAGGCGCATTTCGCCGCGCGCGTCCTGGCGGGCGACCGGCAGGCGACGCGCCAGCAGGTTCTCGGTGGTGCACTCGCTGGAAGAGACCAGCGCCTGCGCGGCTGCGGGGCGGGGCCCGAGACCGGCCCCCACCGCCGTCAGAATCAGGATCGAGGCTAGTTTACGGAAGACCATAACGGGCGGACATTACCACCAATCTCGCGCCGCCTACCTGCGCCGGGTGGGGTGTGCGATTCTCGGGGCCGCCCATGAATCCGACCCTGGCCCTGCTCCTGACGGCGGTGATGGTTTTGGCCAACGCCTTCTTCGTCGCGGCCGAGTTTTCGTTCGTCAAGATCCGCCCGACGCGGCTGCAGCAACTGGCCCGGGAAGGGAAGCGGCGGGCGCGCCTCCTCATCACCGTCACCCAGCAGCTCCCCGCGTATCTGTCGGCCAGTCAGCTCGGCATCACGCTGGCGTCGCTGACCCTCGGCTGGCTGGGCGAGCCGGCCTTCGCCTCGCTCCTGCGCCCCCTGCTGCACCATGTGAGCTCGGCCTCCGAGCGCACCGTCCACACGCTGGCGACGACCGTCAGCCTCATCTTCATCACCTTCCTGCACACCGTGCTCGGCGAGCTGGCACCGAAGGCGCTGGCGATTCAGCTCACCGAGCCGATCGCGCTGTGGGCGGTCTTGCCGTTCCGGGTCTTCTACCTGGTGACCTTCCCAGTCATCTGGATGCTCAAGGGCGCCGCGGCCCTGGTGCTCAAGATCCTGCGCCTGCCACCGGCGTCGGAAGCCGAGATGGTCCACTCGCCCGACGAGCTGCGCCTGGTCCTTCAGCACGTCCACCTCGATCCCGGGGCGAGGCGCCTCATCGACCGGGTTTTCGACTACACCCACCGGCTGGCGCGCCACGTGATGACCCTCCGCCGCGACGTGGTGACGCTGACGGCCGGCCTCCCGTTCGACGACAACCTGCGGGTCGCCGTCGCCAACCAATACACCCGCTACCCGCTGGTCGAGCCGGGCACCGATCGCGTGGTCGGCTACGTCCACCTCAAGGACATCGTGAGCGCGCTGGCCTCGGGCAAGCGCCCGGCGCGCATGCGCGAGCTGGTGCGGGAGCCCATCTACGCGTCGGAGGACACCCGGCTCGAATGGCTGCGGCGCGAGTTCCAGCGCCGTCGGGTGCACATCGCCGTGATCCTGGGCGCAGGCCACACCTTCACCGGCATCGTGACGCTCGAAGATCTGGTCGAAGAGGTGGTCGGCGAGATCCAGGACGAGCAGGATGCCGAGGAGATTCCACCCATCGGACGCAACACCGATGGCAGCTTCGACGTCGACGGACGCTTGACGCTGGACGTGGCCGCGCGCGAGCTGGGGCTGATTTTCCCCGCGGTGCCCCCGGAGATCGAAACACTGGGGGGCTTCATCATCACGCAGCTCCCCGAGCTGCCGGTGCCGGGCGACGAGATCGAGGCCGTCGGCTACCGGTTCACCATCCTCGACGTCCGCGACCGCCGGATTCGCCGCCTCCGGGCCGTCCCCTTGCCGGTCGCCGAGCCGCCGCCCGAGGAATAGGTCCCCTGACCAGAATCGACGTAGCGCGTTCGTGGTTTCGTCCAGGGCGCGCTTGCGGTTACACGATTCTGACGGCGTTGGGCTTCATGGGTTGCGGCCTCTTCGGTTGCTCGCCCGGAAATGGTAGCGGTGGTCCCGCCATCGAGACGGATCCCGGTGCCCTTACCGGGGAGCTCGTCACCTACGTGGCCGACTACAAGGACGGGCACTCGGAGTGGTGGCACGCGCTCCGCACCTCCGAGGGACATGAAGTCCGCCTCGACTTCGACACGCCGCCCACCGCCGCCACCGGCAGCCAGGTGCGCGTTCACGGCGAGACGCTCGGCGAGCGCCTGCACGTGAGCCACCTGGAGGTTCTTCCGTCGACGGCGATCGCGGCCGAGGGCGCCGACCCGGAGCTCATCGCGTACCCGGCGACCGACACCTACGCGCTGGTCCTGGTCGATCTGGGCATGGGCGTCAACCTCAGCGCGGATCAAGCCCTCGCGGATCTGGTCAGCGCCGCGCCCACGGCCAAATCCTTCGCCTCCTATTACAGCGAAAGCTCCTACGGGAAGTACACGGTCTCGGGCGACGTCATCGGCCCCTACAGCTTCGCGATGACCACCTGTGACACCGCCGGGATGTACAAAGCGATCGAGCCGATGATCACGGGAACCTACAACCACCTGATCTACTACTTCAACGAATCGAAGCTGTGCAACTTCGGGGGCCTCGGCGAAGAGGGATCGATCACCAAGCCTGCCAAGCGCACCTGGATGAACGGCTCGCTCGCGTGCGTCGTGCTCATGCAGGAGCCCGGACACAACCTCGGCCTCATGCACGCCAACGCCATGAAGTGCGGAACGACCAGCTTCTCCACCACGCCGATGAGCTCCTGCACCATCACCGAATACGGCAGCGGCATGTCGACCATGGGTGGCGGTTGCAGGCAGTTCAACGCCTACGAGCGCTGGTACATGCAGTGGCTGACCGGCTGCAACGGCGTGCGCGTGCCGGCCAGCGGAACCTTCAACCTGCTGCCGCTCGAGAACAACTGTTCGGGCGGCAGCGGCACCCAGGTCCTGCAGGTGCCCTTCCCCGCCACGCTCACCGTCAACGATCCGCAGGCCACGACGACCAACGTGAACCTCAACAACTATTACGTCGAGCTGCGGACGGCCGGCGGCATCTTCGACTCGTACTCGACGGGGCGTGGCGGAGGCTCGGTCACCTTCACGGCACCGACGGTCTTCATCTACACCAGCGACAACGTGCGCGTGCCCGCGATCTCCACCGGCGGTCGCGGTGGCGGCGGTCAGAACCAGAACAGCGTCTGGACCGAGCTGCTCAACATGACGCCGTCGGGGACCTCGTTCACCGGCCTCACCACCCCTGGCCAAAGCTTCACCGATCCGGCGGGTGGCGCGACCATCACGCTGACGTCGATCGGCGCGACGGGCGCCAGCATCACGGTGACCAACCCCAACGGGACGGGCTCGCCGACCTGCATCGACGGAACGATCTTGACCGCGCCCGGACCGACCAGCTGCGCGGGCGGAACTACCGGCACCGGCGGAACCACGGGGGCGGGCGGGATCAAGGGAGCGGCCGGAACGACGGGCAGCGCGGGGACCACCGGCATGACGACCGGCGCGGGCGGTACCACCACCCCGCCGACCGGCGGGACCAACGGGACGGGCGGCACGACCGGCACGGGACCGGGGACGGGCGGTACCTCAGTCGGCGCCGGCGGGGCCGCGGGAACCACCGCGCCGGGCGAGACGGATATGGTCACGAGCGGATGCGCGTGCAGCGTTCAATCGGACCCTGCCGGCAATCTCGGTTTCGCCTCCGTCGGGATGTTGGGTGGCCTGGCCTGCGCGGGCGCTCTCGCGCGTCGCCGTCGGAGACGCGCCCTCTGGAGCTTGCTGGTGGCCTCCGTCGGGTGGCAGCTGCGCGCCACCCCGGCGCGCGCGGACGGCGCCTTCCCCGACTCGCAGAACATCATGACCCCGGCGTCACTGCCGAACGAGATCCTGCTGGGAACGAACTTTGGCCTGGTGCTCTCCGTCGACGGCGGCCAGACCTGGACCTGGACCTGCGAGCAGGCTCAGAACAACTACGCGACTCTCTATCAGCTCGGGGCACCGCCCGGCAATCGGCTTTTTGGTACATCGCTCGCTGGATTGATCTACTCGAATGACAGCTCCTGCAGCTGGTCGGTCACCGGGGGCCTGGCGGTGGGCAGCGTCGTGTACGACTTTTTTCCGGATCCCACCAACCCCGACCGTGTGCTGGCCGTGGTCGTCTCGCCCGCGGAGGCTGGCGTCGTCTACCAGATCGTCGAATCCGCGGACGGCGGCGCGACGTTCGGAAGCCAGCCCCTCTACACGGCCGCGAGCGGCGACACCATCTCGGGCGTCGAGATCTCGCGCTCGACGCCCACCACCGTCTACCTGACGTTCATCGGCGGCGCGTCGCACAGGCCAAAGCTGGCGCAATCGACCGACAGCGGCGGCAGTTGGCAGGTCCGCGATCTGACCACCCACCTCCCGCCCGGAACGAGCTTCATTCGTCTGATCGCCATCGATCCCCAGAATTCGCAGAAGGTCTTCCTGCGCATCCGGAGCCCCGGGGACGGGGGAACCACCGAGGCGGTGGCCGTCACCGACGACGGCGGCGCGACCGCGAGCACGCCCCTCTCCTTCCCGGGCGGAATCCTCTCGGCGTTCACCCGCATGTCGAACGGCACCATCGTACTGGGCGGCGTAGTGGGCACGACCAGCGTCGCCTACACCTCCGCCGACGGCGGTTCGACGTTTCAACCGGTGCCTGCCCCGCAGCCGAGCTTCCGGGGCCTGTCGTCGCGCGGATCGACGCTGTACGTGGTCGCCGACAACCAGGCCGACGGCTACGCGATCGGGACCTCGACCGACCTGGGCATGACCTGGAAGCCGCTGATGGGCTGGGCGGACTCCGTCTACACCCCCATTTCAGCGATCCAGACCTGCCTCATGACGTACTGCCAGACCGACTGTGTCGCCCGCGCGAACGCCGGGCAGTGGTCCTCGGACATGTGCTCGGCGACGCCCGCTCCGCTGCCCGTGGACGCGGGAGCCGATGCGCAGCACGGTGGCTCCGGGCTCGATGGTGGTGGGACCGCCGGACACGCCGGGACCGACGCCGCGGTGCCGCCGGGCGGCGGAAAGTCGAGCGGCGGGTGTCATTGCGCCACGTCGGACGGGCCGCCGACGGGAGATTGGGAGATCGGCGGGCTCGGGCTCGCGCTGGCGCTCGCTTTTCGTCGCCGCCGAGGACGACCATAATTACCCCCGGGCAATCGGCGCCTGAAGGCTCAGGGAAGCTCGCTGGTCGCGCCGCTGTCTCCGAAGGCGACCAGCTCCATCGTGGTCGGGCGATCGATTCCTTGGCTTCTGACAACACCCGAGATTGGCACGGCCGGGTGTGACCAGGAGAGCGAAGCGGCGTGCCAGGGCCCCCAGCTCGCGTCGGTCTGCATCTTGAAACAGCCAGCGAATGCACCAGCCGGGACGACGGCGTCCTCCTGGGGCTGCCCCTGCCAGGAGATGGCCAGCATGCTGACCGCTCCCTGGAAGGACGACTTCATGAACTGAAGCATCTGGGCGTCGACCTCGGTCACGCGACCGTTCTTATCGCGCATTCTGACGGCGCGGATATCGATCGACTGGGGGTTCATTCGATCCCCGATGAACACCAGCATCTTGGTGACGGTCTTGCCGACGTAACTCTCGCGTGTGCTTTCGATCCAGAAGGCGTCGCCGTCCGCGCCCACGATCTTGGTGGTCAGGAATGACGGCTGTCCGTTGCCGTCGGTGAGCTTGTACTGCGTCCATTGCCCGACCACGAATGGGCGCGGCGCGAAAGCCGCCGGGGCGGCGACGTTCTGCGTGCCAGGTGCGAGCGCCGCTATTCGGCGATCGATGTCGGCCTTGGCGGCCGGGTCAATGGAGGGACCGCAAGCGGCGAAGGCGAGCGCAGAGAGCCACAGCGAAGCCACCATCGGGACGACTCCGGATCGGGACGAGGTAGGTGTCATGCAGAGGATGCTGCCCCGACAAGGCGCAGAGGATCAAGGGCGGACGGGCACGGCTGCTCGCGACTATCGCCCCGCAGCGGTGACCTGTGCTCATCCGGACGCCCGGACCCGGGGGAAATCTGCTTGTGCCCAGGGACAGAGTCGAACTGTCTACACACGGATTTTCAGTCCGTCAAATAATCGCGAATTCATCGGTAAATACGATGGTCGTTGACAGTTTGTACCGTAATTGTACCATAGAGGACAGGTAGATCACCCATGGGACGAAGGCCACCGAGAGCCCGCCGCGGCGATGGAAAGGTCTATAAACGGGGGAAGCTCTGGGCGGTTCGGTGGACGGAGAACGGCGAGCGCCGCTACTCCGGCGGATACCTGACCGAGGATGCGGCGAATCGGGTTAGGGCCACGATCGCCCTCAACATGCAGGCTGGGCGTGCCGGGCTTGAGAGCTACCTCCCGAAGAAGGAGCCGCTACCGACCTTCGGCTCACTGGTCGATTCGTGGCTGGAGGACCGGAGGGCGAAGGGTCGACGATCGGTAGACGACGACGAGCGCCGCTGGAAGCGTCACCCCCTCTGTGCCAACGTGAGTGAGACAGCTCGACCCCTGGAATTTAGTGTAGAGGGCGAGCAAGGGATTCATGAT
>Ga0080027_10000404_pt1 | contig 18683 bp, 11 predicted proteins | sample OrgsoiDNA2013046_FD_70962 | JGI IMG/M metagenome (GOLD analysis project Ga0080027, IMG submission 70962) | Permafrost soil microbial communities from the Arctic, to analyse light accelerated degradation of dissolved organic matter (DOM) -... | ecosystem: Environmental > Terrestrial > Soil >... | reverse complement strand
GCATGGGTATATAAATTAATAATTAAAATTACCTAATTACCGGATTTATCTTCCCCTTTGTTACCGAATCATTATCTCCGATGTCATTTATAAACTCATTGTGAACCGATTTGTATTCAGATTTTATTGAATGCGAGAATTTCTTTGCTTTCAATTCTGAAGATTCTGTACAAATTCTGTAGTTATAATGATCTGATTATTACCAAACGTTTACACTATGGTTAAGCTTGGCAATGCAGATTTTTTAACTCCTCAATAGATGATTTTTGCGTCTATAAAGGTTGGGGTTTCATGATTAATAAAATATTACTTCTCTTTATTTTTATTTTTTCTGTTGGTCGTGCATGTAGCCAGGGCTCCGAAATAAAGGGAAAGGTGGAAAGCCGTAGGCTGAATGAGCATTTGTCGGGTGCGAATGTGACCTGTACGAATACCAGTGGTGCTGTTTTCAATACAAATACCGATGCAGACGGGGAATTTAAATTCAAAAATCTTCCTGCAGGTACTTATACTATTAAGGTTGATTACGTCGGATTTGAAATCTGGAAGAAAGAAGTAACCATCGCTGCTAAATCCAAATTTGAATTAAATGCTTTCATGGAGGAACATACCAGGAGTCTTGAAGAGATTCAGGTTTTTGGAAAATTAAGTCAGGAGGATCAGCGGGGTGCAATTCAAAAGGAGAAACACAGCATTCATATTATAAATGTGGTATCCGCTGAAGCAATGGAAAAATCCCCTGATATTAATGCAGCGAACGTTCTTCAAAGGGTGAGCGGCGTAGCCATTCAAAAAAATAGTGGCGGGGATGAGGCTTATCCGATTATCAGAGGATTGGATCCGCGTTATAATAATACACTGATCAACGGGATTAAAATTACCAGCCCCGACGACAAGTCAAGGTATGTCCCATTAAATATTGTTCCCTCTGATTTGCTGGGCAGTATCGAAGTGAGCAAAACACTGACGCCGGAAATGGAGGGTGATGCTATTGGCGGTTCCGTTAATCTGGTGATGAAGGACGCACCGGAAAGGGAAACATTTAAAGTGCTCGGCTCTCTGGGCTACAGCGCTATTTTTTTTGACAGGAAGTACTCCAATTTTTCAAAATCTGATATTCAGCAAAAAAGTCTGATAGAACGATTTGGTAAGGACTATACGGCACAGCCGGCAGATTTCAGTCGTTCAAATCTTGATTTTTATGATCAGCAGCCGCTGCCCAATTCAGTTTTCAGTATCGTTTACGGAAATCGGTTTATTAAAAATAAACTGGGTATGCAACTGGCGGAAAGCTTCTCGAATCAGTACTACGGAAGCAATTCGATTTTTAATCAGGCAGCCCCGGATGTACATGCCAATGGGAGTCCGACCATTTCTGACTATGCAAACCGTTATTTTTCAACACAGCAATTATCGAATGGGTTTACTGTTCATTTTGATTACAGTTTTAATGAAAAGAATAAAATTACAGTTACAAACATTCTATTATATAGCGATCTCGCACAATCTAGGCTGATCATCGATACGGCAATACTGGGCGGGAACGGTGGAAGAACTGTTCCGGGAACCGGACCTGTTTATACCGATTATACATCACTTACCAGTCAGCAGTGGTTGGAAAATGTAAAGCTGGACGGTAAGCATATCTTATCGGAGCATTTTCTGGTTGACTGGGCCGGCATTTATTCCTATTCTACGAAACGTGTACCGGACCAGGCAGATCTGGGCCTGAATAAAAAAATTGATACTGTTCATAGTACAAATGATATACACGGACCTTATACGTTTGTGACGACACCTCAATATTTTGATGCCATTACCAGGGTATGGCAGCATAATGAAGATCAGGACCTGAGTGGTTTGGTGAATATCAACTACCGTACCTTATTAGGTGAGGGCAAAGTGCTTGAAGCAAAAGTGGGGGGATTATACCGCCATAAAATCCGGTATAATATTCAGGATGAATATGATTTAAAACCTGCAACCACAAGCAGCGGAATCAAACAGCAGTTTACGAATATATATGATGCACAATGGATCGTATATAATAGTAGTGGAACCTATGACTATGATAAAAATAATTACCAGGTTTATGAGAATGTGGCTGCAGCCTATGGTCAGTTAAAATATTCTTCGGATAAAATAGATGCCCTTGGCGGATTAAGGATTGAAAATACCAGACAGGGTTTCACACTGAATACATTTTATGCAAACGGGATAAATGGTCTGGATAAAACCTATACAGATTATCTGCCCAGTGTGGATTTGAAATTTAAATTAAATCATAAAACGAATCTGCGTTTCGCATATTACAAGGCGATATCCAGACCAAACTATTATGATCTTGTTCCTGCATCAAGGCTTAGTACAACTTCTGCGAATTCAACAACCGGTAATCCGTACCTTCTTCATACGACCGCTGACAACTTTGATATCCGGTATGAATTTTATCCGCATGATGACGAACAGATATTTGCCGGTGTCTTCTACAAAAAACTAATTAATCCAATCGAGTTCAGCTATGTAAGCGGAACAAATTATATGCCCACGAATACGGCCGAAGCGACGGATTACGGTTTTGAACTCGCATTCACAAAATACTTTGGCTATTTTGGAGTGACCGGAAACTATACCTATCTGAATTCCAGTACCAGCTCCGGGAAATCTTATTATGACCTTACTACAGGTTCATATAATAACGATACACTGCAGAAGAGAACACTGCAGGGACAGACCAATCATACCTTAAATGTTTCCCTGTTGTATCGAAGCAGGAAAGGAAAATTCTTTGCCGCACTTGCTTATCAGTATCTGGGGTTATCCATCGGACTGGTATATCCGATCTACTCTTATGACTATTATCAGCAACCGCAATCCAATCTTTCATTTTCTGCTGAGAAGGGATTGAAAAACAGGCATTTCACAGTATTCACAAAATGGAATAATCTTTTAAACACAAAAAATGTGAACCAGATCAACAACCTTCTGGTTTCCAGCGACGCAACCCAACTCAATTTCAGTTTTGGGGTTCGTTATGAAAATTAAAAATTTAAAATAAACAAAATGAAAACAAGAAATTTTTATGTCCTGATCGCTTTCATGACGGTGTTGATCATCTCATGTACAAAGAGTAACGAAAAAACCAATGTAATTACCCCAACAGTTCCCTCATCAAATCCTATTACACCTGGTGATATTTCCGGATTTGTTAAAGGCACACTTACCACGGGGAATACATATACCATTACAGGAGACCTGACAGTTAAATTGGGTGATACACTTGCTTCACAGCAGGGCGTAACGGTAATAGTAAAGAATGACGCACAAATAAACATTCAGGGCGTCCTGTTGATTGTCGGAACTTCCACTCAACCGGTTTCTTTTAATTCAGATTCTAAAACACCGGGTTCCTGGGGAGGTTTTCAGTGTGATAGTGCTACATCCGTTACGATCAAATGGGCTCATGTTGATAACACCGGCGGTCCGGATCCTTCAGGAGACCCCAGAAAAACTGTATTTGTAGCTGCACCTATTAACGTGGATATCGAAGATTGCTGGTTTACCAATGGTCAGGATGATTTGATTCGTATGCAAAAGCAAGCGCATGTAACTATTCTTCGCAATACGATACTCACATCGGGATCTACGGACGGCGAAGCAATCAATTTGAAAACAGGTGTTACGGGCACCGTGGCGTATAACGTGATTTACAGCCAGGCAGGTACCGGCGTAAAACTTGAAACCAGTAGTACAGTGCCACTTCCCCAAACCATGGTGGATGTATATAATAATACACTTGTAAGCAATGGTTGGAGAAGGGGTCAGGCCGAACCCGGAAGAGGTGTTTCGGTTGGTGTTAATGCACGTGCAAATATTTACAACAATATTTTTGTCAATGATTATCAGGGACTGGAAATTTTTACTGATGGCGATACGACCAATACGAAATATGGCAACAATCTCTTTTATGCTTCACAGGACACTTATACGGATACGACGGGTGGTGGTAGTCTGTCCATATCAATCCGCGCGAATTTTTATCCAAACGATGGAGTGGGCAAACCCCAGAGCACAGATTTAATTTCTAACGCCATTGGAAATCAGGATCCAAAGTTCAAGAGTTACGATGGAAAAGTGGCTACGGCAAACGGAGCGGCCACTACAAATGATTATCATTTGCAGGCAGGCTCTCCAGCTATAGGAAAAGGAAATTCGGCATATAACAATGATATCGGTGCATATACATCCGATGGGAAGGGGAATCTTCATTAATCCATCATTAGTCATTATACCTAATCCTTTTGAGTATGAAAAAATTGTTGGTCTTAACCATCTCTTTATTTTTGTTTTTGATTTCCGGAACCATAAAGGCTCAGCATACTGAGGTTTTCTCCTTCGAGAAGAAAATACTGGTGCCGGGTAATGATGGGTATGATTATATCGCGATAGATACACTCGGCGGGCGACTATATGTATCCCATGGCACCAGTGTTGTGGTGATCGATCTGAGTAGCGAACAGATTGTGGGAACCATTGATAATCTTAAAGGATGCCATGGCATTGCTGTCGCTTCGGAATTTCAAAAAGGATTCATCAGCGACGGTAAAGGGAATGCAGTTGTGGTATTTGATCTGCAGACTTTAAAAACAATCAGGACAATTGCCATAACCGGAAAGGATCCGGACGGCATCATGTATGATCCCTTTTCAAAAAAGGTTTTTACATTTAACGGAGACAGTAAAAATTCTTCAGTGATTGATGCTGCCACGATGAATCAGGTAGGAACTATTGAGCTTGGTGGCACGCCGGAATTTGCTGTTTCTGACGGGAATGGGCTCATCTATAATAATCTGGAAGATGAAAGCAAATTAAATGTGATTGACGCAAAAAAGGAAACGGTTATTAAGCGTTATCCATTGGATCCCTGTGGAGGGCCAACAGGGTTGGCCATTGATAAACTGCATCAAAGACTCTATACTGTTTGTCGTAAGAATAAAGGAATGAGTGTTATCGATATGGCGAATGGGAAAGTGATCACTACAGTTCCCATTGGTGCGGGTGTTGACGCTGCAACCTACGATGTCAGGACAGGTCTGGTCATCTGTTCTAACGGTGACGGCACGGCGACGATTGTTCATCAGGATGATGCGGATCATTATTCTGTTGTGCAGACTTTAACCACTTCCTGGAAAGCTAAAACACATGCTTATAATCCGCAGACAAAAAAGTTATACTTTTCCTGCTTTGACATGGAACCCGGAAATAAATCCCGCGTTCCGGATAGTTTTAAAGTGCTGGTATATAAAATGAATGAGTGATGAGGCGAATTTTTTATGTATTGTTTTTTATTCCTTGTCTTTTTTTTTCAACAGAAGGTTTTTCACAGACAAACGCCAAAATAAAAACGGTTGACCTGGCAGACCAGGACCCTCCGGTTACATTGCCCTTGCTGGTGCGCGGACCCTATCTCCAGCGCGCCACACCGGTAAGTATCCTGATCCGATGGCGCACAGATGCATTAACAAGAAGTTGCGTTCATTTTGGTCTGAGACCGGATAGTTTAAATCAGGTCGTCATTGATTCAACACTGGTGACTGAACATAAAATGCAGGTTGGTACCCTGAAGCCATCTACCAAATACTATTACAGTATTGGGGATGTGAAAGTTAAATTACAGGGAGACCCGGCAAATTATTTTTATACTCTGCCTCCGGCAGGAAAGGAAGGTTTATACCGTATTGCTGCATTTGGTGACTGCGGTAATAATTCTACCAATCAAAGAAATACAAGAGATCAGTTATTACATTATCTGGCAGGAAATTATTTAAATGCGTGGCTGCTGGTGGGCGACAATACTTATCCCGATGGTACAGATGCTGAGTATCAGCAGAATTTTTTTAATATTTATAAGGATAATCTTCTAAAAAACTACCCCTTATTTCCATGTCCGGGAAATCATGATTATCACGATGTGGAATTCTCCGCCGAACGAGCACAAAATTCGCACGAAGTAGCTTATTACCAGAATTTCAGTATGCCGGTATCCGGAGAATCGGGCGGAGTGGCTTCAGGTACCAGTCAGTATTATTCTTTTGATATCGGAAATATTCATTTTCTTTCTATAGATTCCTATGGCCGGGCAGATGGGAAAAGACTCTCAGATACTACAGGCCCGCAGGCCGAATGGATTAGAAAGGACCTGGAAAAGGCAAAAAATGCGGAATGGATCATTGCTTACTGGCACCATCCGCCCTATTCCATGGGGTCGCATAATTCAGATAAGGAAATGGAACTGGTTGATATCCGGAAAGAATTTCTTCCTTTGCTTGACCGTTATGGCGTAGATATCGTAATCGGTGGTCATAGCCATGATTATGAAAGATCCAGACCGATGTATGGTTATTATGGAGATAATAAAAGTTTTGACAGCGCAAAATATAACATGAGCGGATCATCCGGTAAAACGAAAAATGATCTTGATGAGATGGGCGCTTATACAAAAAGGACAATCCGGGAAAAAGGAACGGTTTATGTCGTTACCGGCTCATCAGGAAAACTGGGCGGCATGCAGCCTGAGTTCCCTCAAAAAGCCATGTATTATTCCGATGCAGTGCATGGCGGAGTATCTTTGATTGAAGTAAAGGGGAAACGCCTTACATATAAATGGATATGCGCAGATGGAATTATAAGAGATCAGTTTACGATCATCAAGAAGGTCAAACCTCTGGTCCGTTCAAAATAATTCCCCTGAAGCGCTTAGTTTCTATCGGATTATTGGTATCAATTATTGTTTTAAGCGCTTTGATCAGTCCGGGCACAAGGCCCGGTCACAGCGATGCAATTTTGGATTATATTAAAAAGCAGACTGTCATTTTTTCCAAAGACGTCAACGAACTTTCAAATGCGGTAAATAAAATAAATCTCCAGGATACTGTTTCCATAAATCCCGCAATTCAGGCATTAAAAAAAGCAAGAATCCAATACAAAAGAATTTCTTTTTTTCTCGATTATTTCTATCCATTCGATGGTAAACTCTATAACTCTCCTGCAAAAAGAGAAGTGGAGGAGCCTTTCCTGGAATATGAAGAACCGAGGGGTTTTCAAGTGATCGAAGCGGAATTATTCAAGAGGCATGCAGAGAAAAATAAAAGGTATTTGAAAGATGAATTGGTCGTTCTCAAAGAATCCTCCGATGATTTGCTTTCTGTTTATTTCGGATTTGAAGGAAGCGATGCGCAGGTTTTGGAAAGCATGCGGATCGAGTTGATCCGGATCATGACCCTCTATATTTCCGGATTTGATGCACCTATATTAAAAACCGGAATCATGGAATCGCTCTCTGCGATTGAGTCCATGAAGGCGATAAATAAAATAATTTCTAATGTTGAAGATACTGCGCTGTCTGAGCGTTTACGGGCGGCGGCCCAATACCTGAGAAACCCGGTTGGATTTGATCGTTTCGATCGTCTGGAATTTTTAACCGCTTACGCGATTCCCCTGGAAGAAGCATTAGGAAAGTATATTAAAAATAATGGGCTTGAACTCAATACATCGAAGTATTTGGATTACAATGGTGGGAATTTATTCCGGGAGGAAGTGAAAATGCGTGGCTCTGAAACCAATAAGGAAATGAGTAGCCTCGGCAAAAAATTATTTTTTGACTTTTCTCTTTCTGGGAATCATGTCAGGTCCTGCTCGAGCTGTCATCAACCAGGGAAATATTTTACGGATCAACAGGGGCTCAATCGTACGTTGGACAATTCAAGGTTTCTCAAAAGAAATACGGCTACGCTGATTTATTCAGGATACCAGTTTGCGCAATTTTGGGATGGACGTGCAGAAACGCTCTCAGATCAGGCACATGATGTATTAATGAATAAAGAAGAGATGGCATTTCAAACGGATTCAGGAAGGCATATTTCTATGGATACCATACAGGCTGCACTTGCTGCATATATCCGTACGCTGTCACCCATGAATTCCTCCTTTGATCGTTTTATGAACGGAGAAAAAAATGCACTCAGCGAAGAACAAAAGAAAGGATTTAATCTTTTTATGGGTAAAGCTGCCTGTGGCACCTGTCATTTTGCTCCCGTATTTAACGGATCGACACCTCCATTTTATAACCGGACTGAATATGAAGTACTCGGTGTGCCTGAAAAAAATAATGCACAAAGAAATAAACTGGATCCTGATTTGGGACGATATACAGTTTATCCGGTTGATGTATATCGCCGGGCATTTAAGACACCGACTGTTCGAAATGTTCAATTCACGCAACCTTATATGCATAACGGGGTTTTTAAAAACCTGGACGAGGTAATGAATTTCTATAATCTTGGCGGGGGGAGGGGGATGGGTTTAAAAGTACCGGAGCAATCCCTGCCTGATAAACCACTTCATTTATCAAAAAAGGAAAAACTTGCGATCATTGCATTTTTAAATGCATTGACAGATTCTCTGAATAATATAAATTGATATCAGCATCTCCAGGCACAACTTCTAATTGTCTACAGATTTGAGGGGTATTTTAGCCCCATATAATGATTTATAAAGGACTACCATGGATAATCTGTTTTTTTTCATTTTGCCTCAGCGCAATGGGTCAGTCTGTTGGGAACATGAATACACATTACCGGGCAGGCGACAGTATCATTCCCGCTCCGAAATTTCCTATTGAACATTTTGTCGTTCCGGCCGCGATGGTTACCTATGGGCTTATCGCATTAAATAACGATGCACTGCGCGATCTTGATGAGAATACGCAGGAAGAAATCTGGCAGGATCACGCGCATAATCATACCCCCGTGGATAATTTACTTCAGTTTGTTCCTGCGATCATGGTGTACGGATTAAATATAGCAGGCATAAAAGGTGAACATAATTTTGTGGACAGGTCTGCCATTTTTTTAATGTCAAATTTATTTCTGGGCATTTCGGTGAGTTCTTTGAAAAACATCACCATGCAACAAAGGCCGGATAGTTCAGATCATCTTTCTTTTCCATCAGGCCATACAGCTGAAGCCTTTGCGAATGCAGAATTTCTCCGGTTAGAATACAGGAATGTTTCGGCATGGTATGGAATAGGAGGTTATGTTATTGCAGCGATAACAGGTTATTTGAGAATGTATAATAATAAACATTATCTCAGTGACGTAATCGCGGGTGCAGGTATCGGTATTCTTTCGACGGACTTATCCTATTTTTTATATCCTAAGATCAAGAGAATATTTGTGCGGAACGGAATTAAAAATGCCATGGTACTACCTTACTATCAAAACAGTGTTGCCGGATTTTCACTCAGTTATCATTTGCCCTAATCATTGGTTAAAGAATGAAGCAAAGAATCATTTTAAGCTTTTTATTTTTATTTCAATTGGCAATGATTGGTTATGCCCAGGAAAAGTCTTATAAAATAACGGCTGTTATAGCAGACTCCGCCACTGCGGCTCCCATCGAATATGCGAGTATGACCATTTATACTGCAGGTACAAAATCAATTATTGATGGGGGAGTCAGTGATCAGCATGGAAAAATTGCCCTCAAAGTTCCCAAGCCGGACAAATACGATATCCTGATAGAATCTATCGGTTATTTGGCTTTTAAAGAAACAAAAGAAATTACCCTGGGTTCCGCTGTAACGAGTCTCGGTAAGATTTTACTTGCAAGATCTGTATCCAATTTACAATCCGTAACCGTGGTGGCGCAGAATAAACTCATTGATAACCGGATTGACAAAATGGTTTTCAATGCAGAAAAGGATTTGACTTCCCAGGGTGGTGTGGCAACGGATCTTCTTAAAAAAATTCCGCAGATTTCCGTTGATGTGGATGGTAATGTGGAACTGGCGGGGAGCAGCAGCGTAAAATTTCTCATCGACGGGAAACCATCGATGGCTTTTGGAAGCAGTATTGCAGATGTATTGCAATCTATTCCTGCAAGCCAGATCAAAAGCATCGAGGTCATTACAAATCCCGGGGCCAAATATGATGCGGAAGGTTTGGGCGGCATAATCAATATCATTCTGAAACATAATTCCATAAAAGGAATGAATGGAAACCTTTCGGTGACTGCCGCCAGCAGAAATGAAAATGCTTCCCTGAATCTTAATTTCAGGAATAATAATTTTGGCGTGAATTTATTTGTGAACGGGAATGCGAGACTGACGGCAAATACACCAATCAACTCCACCAGGCTCTCAAGTGATACGGCGATGAAAACGAATATTGTTTTCCAGCAGGATGGAAGCAGTGAATTCAACCGTTACGGTGCTGAAGCCGGAATAGGATTCGACTGGACAATCTCAAAAAGGAACAGTCTGAATTTTGCCCTTAGCAGTAATCATTTTGGAAACAATGCAGATGGTTATTTAAATCAGAACCAGACGACCACGGATTATTCGCAAAATCCAGTCAGTCAGCTGCTCACATTAAGTAATACAAACAGTCATTTCAGGATTAACGAATTAAATGCCAGTCTGGATTATAAAAAAACCTATGATAAGGAAGACCAGGAACTTGATCTGGGCGTGCATTCGAGTTTTGGATCGAATACCTATATATCAGGCAATGAGCAATATTACCTTCCTGCAGAAACCTTGTTTTACGGGACCAATAATCAGAATCCGGGAAAGGAAAGAGAAGTAGAATTTGTGCTTGACTATACAGAACCTTTTGGAAAAGATATAAAATTTGGAGCTGGGGCTAAGGTGGATCTTCGGGATATTCACAGCAACGCTGATATCTACAGTCTTCAGCCGGATACCAAAGATTATAGCTTTGATTCGGTATTGTCTAACAGTCTCAAATATACGCAGCAGGTCTATGCAGCATACAGTGAACTGGCTTTTCCTGTCGCCAGATTATTTGAAACAAAGCTCGGATTGCGCTATGAGCGAACTGAGCTGACGACTTATTTTTCTAATGCCACCCAGCAAATACCTGAGCCTGGATATAATAGTTTTGTACCATCCGTGTTTTTTATTCACAAATTTGAAAATCAATCGCTCAAGCTGAGTTTCTCAAAACGCATCGAACGTCCGGATTACAGGGATCTGAATCCTTTTATCAATACCACGGATCCAAATAATGTGACCACAGGAAATCCATATTTGAAACCTGAAACCGGATTTCGAATTGAATTGGGCTGGACCCATGATTTAAAAGACGGGGGATCATTTATGGTTTCTATGTTTGACAGGACAAATAAGGATGATATACAACCCTATGTGGTTTATTATGCGCAACTGCCTGTGGGTGATACAATTTATAAGAATGTATCTGTGAATACGCCACAAAATATCGGAACCGAAACAAATATTGGAATGAGCCTATTTGCGGATCTGCATCTCGTGACAAAATTTTCTTTAAGATCAAATTTCTTTATTTTTCACAGGCATATTGAAAACGCAATTGATCCGGGATTAAATTCTGAAAGCTGGAACTACCGGTTTAATATTAACCTCACATATAATTTTACAAATAATCTGGGCGCGGAATTTTTCGGGAATTTTAATTCACCGCGGAATGAATTACAGGGCAAATATCCATCCTTCACCAGTTATACATTTGCTATCAGACAGCAGTTATGGAAAAAGAAGGGAAGTATTGCAATTACCACGAATAATCCTTTCAATGAATATGTGGTTCAAACCACACAGATCACCGGCATCGGATTTACAACAACAAGTACAAGAAAGATTCCCTTCCGCTCTTTTGGAATCAATTTCACCTGGAAATTTGGGAAGCTGGAATTTAAAAAAGAAAAACCAGTCAATACGGATGCGGGAACCGGTAATGGTGATGGGTAAACCGCCGTTTTAAAGTCTGGACAATTCTAATTTATTTGGTGAGAATTCCATTTTTTTCAAAAAAATCATATAATGCGTTTTTTATTTCGGCTACAGTGGAATCCTCCTTATTAAAATCTTTTATCCAGAAAATGATTTTAATTTCCTGTTCCTTGTTGCTTATTGTGTTTATGATCACTTCCGGTTCGCGTTGAGAAAGTAAATTGGGATTCCCTATGAGTACGGATTTGATTACAGAGGGGTTTACCTGATCGCGGTTTTCAGGTTTGGTAATCGTAAAGGAAATTACAGAACGCGCATAATTATTACTTAATGTCCAGTTAACAACATGTTGAGAAAGAACATCACCATTGGGAATAATAACTTCTGCCCCTTCTTCAGTAAGCAATGTGCTTGACCTTATTCCAATTTCTTTTACACGTCCTCTTTTGTCTCCAATGTCTACCGTATCGCCGATTCGCAACGGACGATCAAAAATTAAAATGACTCCAGATACAAAATTATTTACAATGTTTTGTAAACCCAGACCCACTCCAACTCCGAGCGCTCCAAGTATTACAGTAATTCTGTCTACTGCAAAGCCAGACGCTGCCACTGCCAATAGGAAACCTGCAATGAGAAGAATGAGTCTTGTTACCATCAATCTGGAACGTTGCCCCTTATCGTCGATGGCTGCATCATCTCCGGTGTCACCAAAAAAGTATGCGATATATTTCTGAAGAAAATTTGCTAACCCAATTATTCCCAGGAATAAAACGATGCCGCCTATAGTAAATGAAAAACTTCCGACTATTCTGACCTTCGTGAAAAATGAAACCAGGATATCAGTGATTGTGTCAAAAAGGTCGATATTTATTGTAAAAACAATGAGCCAGAGAATAACCGCAACGATGGTAGCAAAAAAATGAAGAGATTTTGAAATGGTAGAACTATCGAAAACCAGGGGGTAATTTTTTCTGATACGGCTTGTCTGAACCTGAAGTAAAAAGGACTCCTTAAAAATAGAAACAAAAATATAAAGGCTGATAGCCTGTGAAAATGCGTATACTGAAGTCTGACTAAAAATTTGCGCTAAGGTCACCCGGCTAAGTAAATTACAGAGTAGGGATACCAGATTAAATAGCACATATAATCCGATAACCAAACGAAGCCCCTGGGTATTTCCCGATTTTCTTCGCCATAAGTAATATGCCCCAAAGCTTACTGATATGATTGAAATAATCAGGGTTATCCATCTTTGAGCAGTTACAGACAATACAAGAAGCCTGGCCAGTGACAGCATAACAAATAAGACGAGGAATATTCCCCATCCATAGAAAAGTTCCTTACTGATTTGTTTTCTCAGGCAAAAAGAAGTAACAATTAAAAGAAGGATTTGTATTATTTCCATATAAATCGCCGGTGCATGGAAATCAATAAAGGGTACAAGGCTCAGCACAAATAGCAGCGAGGCGGCAACAGGTGTGGGACTTATAAATTTTATATTTATATACTGCAATGCATCTTCCTTCTTTAGTTTTTTCAGTGTTCTGAAATTTACCCAAATCCATAAAAAAAATACTAAGCCTATGATCAGGAGCCAGCCTCTGTTATCTTTTGTATTTGCAAAATAAAAGTTTGTAAACTGAATTTCACTCTCAATGGAATTTGAAACGTTCTGCTCAGAAAATTCATTTGAATTACCTGACTCCCACAGATAAGGTTGCTCTTTGTGCAGAGCGAATAATTCAACGGATTTGATTTTAACGTCAATATATCCTAATAGTTCTCCAATGGTAATATCGTGGGCAGAAGTCTCTGACTTTAGGGTATTGATTTTCTTACCGTTTTCAGTAACCAGACTGTCTACTTCCCTCCATTTTGTTTTAATTTGTAAAAGCTGTGGTTTGTAGGCACTCATTAATGAAGTATCACGGAATATTTTCAGCATCAAAGAATCCCTTCTAAAATCGGCAATTTCTACTTTTACATCATCAAGCGCTGAGTCATATTTATCCAAATAATATGAGTAAGTTTCTGTGTTTCTGTCAAGCGCATCCAGTAAGGTATTTAACATCTGCAGACTTCTTATACTTGACCCGTGTTCTGCCCTGGCTATTCTGTCTTTAATAATTTCGAGTAAAGAATCTTCGTTGTCCAGATTATTCTGAATCTGATCTAATCGTTTAAACTGCTCCGTTTCTCCGGGAATATCAGTCAGATTCTGATACACTTTGTTGATGTCTTCAGCATAATCACTGGTGGATGGTACATCTACATTGGTGAAAAGCGTTGAATCAAATTTCCTCCGTTCACGTCTTACGGTATCCTTATAAAAATCCGGATTTCTTTTGCTCCTTTTTTCGAGAACCTGAGGTTTTAAGTGCGCATTTAGATTCTTTATAATGGAATCTTTCGAAATGCCTTGACCTGTTCCCGTATGAATAGAGTCCTGCCCATTGGAAAACTTGTAAAAAAGTAACAGGCAGGCTGAGAGAAATATAATTTTCATCTTTCGAATTAGCATGGTATGATCATTTAAAATGAAACCGGGGAATTATCGGCCTGGGTTTTTAAAAAGTCTATTTGAATTCATTGTACGTTAAAAATCACTTTTCGAAGATACGTTAGTATCCAGCAGCTAAAAAAAGAGACCGGCATATTAAAATTTAAACCCAAGGTTTACCATGAAATTGCGTGGGGCACCAGGCCATTTATTGACATTATTATATGCCGCTGTCCAATATCGCTCATTCGTGATATTATTTAAAATCAGGGCCAGTGAAAGTTTTTTATATCCATAACTTATTCCTCCGTTCAGCAGGAAATAGGCAGGCAGATTAAAATCTTCATCCAGTGTCGTTCTTTTGCCTACATAGGAATGACCAATAGAAATACCAAATCCTTTGATCGTATGTTTATTAAAGGAATATTTTATCCAGCTCGCACTGGAATTTCTTGGTGCATTGGCAACGGTTGTACCGACTAACAATGGATCTTTATCCTCCGAAACCGTGGCTTCATCATATGCATAAGATAGGAGAACACTCAGGTTTGGAAGAATATTTCCGGTGGCTTCTGCTTCGATTCCCCGTGACCTGTTCTGACCCTGCTGAACAAAAAGATTCGGGTTGGATGGATCTCCCGCATTTGTAGCTACATTTTCAACCGTCAGCTGATAGAATGATAATGAAGCGGCCAGACGGTTTTGAAAAAAACTTCCTTTCAGTCCGGCTTCATAGAGCTGACTGATAAGCGGCTTAAAGGGCTGATCGAATTCCTGCGTCTCTGTGGAAGCTTCAAAAGGATCAAAGCCTTTATTATAGGTTGCATAAACATTCAGATTAGGCGTAAGTGCATATACGATGCCAATGCGGGGAAGAAAAACATTTTCACTCTGCGCGCCGGCACTGTCATCATCATCCCCACTTTGATAAAATTCTTCACGCAGACTTACAAGTATTTTCCAACGGTTAAAACTTAGTTCATCCTGGAGATAAGCACCCTGCGTGTTATAAATATCGGCATTTACTGCAGATGCATCACTATTGAAATCCGATAACTGATAGGTAACCGGCGGCAACTGATTGTATTGTGGATTCAACAGACTGAATGTTCCAACGATGCCGCTTCCTACTCCAAATTTATCCGGGTTTTCAAAATATTGCTGATTGAGATTTACATCACTTTCAACATAATCATAACCTAACAAAAGTTTATGATTGATCTTACCCGTCGTTGTCTGGTAAGTAAAATAATTCGTAATCGTATTGGTTGAGGTTTTATAATTCCAGGTGGAATAATAAAGAGATACAGAATCCGGCGTGATATAATTATTAAAACCATGCTCTGCAACATCCTGCGTGGTATTATAATTCAGGTAACCCATATTAAAACTCAGGTTGTTATTTATTTTCCATGCGAAAGTCAATATGGAAGCGAAATCCGTTTCTTTCAGATAATTACCTGGCTGGGAAAGAGATAATCTGATCGGCGTGGACTGCAGATTATTATCGCCATCAATGCCTGGTTGTCCCCTGTCCAGCAAGGTGTTGGTATGAGAAATGGAAAAGTCGATATTGATTTTTATTTTATCATTTGGTAGAAAAGTAAATGAAGGTGCGATCTGGTAAGATTTTCCATTCTTCAGATCCCGGAAAGAATTTTCCTGATCGTATCCGGCATTCAATCTGTAGAGAACTGTTTTATTTTTATTGATAGCGCCGGTTATATCGCCGTCGGCCCTGAAATGATCCCAGCTGCCTCCGTAAATATTCAATTCTCCTTCAGTATGGTCGAGGGGTTTTTTTGTAACCAGGTTAATTGTTCCTCCCGGATCACAGTTGCCATATAAGGTTGCCGTGGGGCCTTTGATCACTTCCACGCGTTCGATATTTACCAGTATGCTGCTGGTATAGGTTGTATTGTATCCGCGTAGTCCGTTGATATCCCTGGCATTTTCGGCGCGGAAACCACGGATCGTATTTTCATCAAAACCAGAATATTGATTTACGCCGGCTACGTCACTCACCGCATCTTTCAGGGTGAACTCCATTTTATCATGCAAAAGTTCTTTCGTAATCGTAGAGATAGATTGCGGAATATCTTTAACAGGTGTTTCCGTTTTTGCACCGAAAAATGAATAATCGCTTTTGTAGGACTGCGATAAGCGGCCGTTGATTTCAACGGATTGCAACTGCACAATGTTGCGGATAAGATGAATTGTACCGATATCCAGCGCTTGTCCGGAAATCAAAATGATTGGCACACTATAAGTATTTGCTGTCACCGAAGAAATAATCAGACTATCTGTTGTGGCTCCAAGTTTATCCATCATAAATTCGCCCCTGTTATTTGTTGTGGTCAGCTTTCCGGTTTTCTTTAAAAAAACGGAAGCTCCCTGAGCGGGTTCTCCGTCAGACAAAAGAATAATTCCTCTAATGGAGCCTGAATGGTCCTGTGAAAACAATAATGCAGGAACAAGCAGGGTAAATGATATAATATAATAAATAAATATTTTTTTCATGACGGATCAATGCGTGTATACAGGAAAACAGGCGAAGTATGCGTTCGCCGAATGATAATTACAGTAGTACCTGAATTAACCTATATGTTGGGGAGGCTGCCCATCAGGGCTGAGAAAAGTGGAAGGAATTTTTAACAGATAACGATCCGTGGGGCTGGAAGAACCGGTGCTGCAATATTTTGCAAACTGATCATCCGGGTTGCCATAGTATTCCCCATTAAAAAACCGGTAAGAGATATGTTTATTTTCATTGGAGCTGCGATCGGTGAACTGGTCATTGACCAGGTTCATCTCTATCCCATCCTGCGCATTATCCTGACCACTTGTAAATTCGAGTAAATCATCCGCGTCAATATCCTTCGTGTATAAAGGCAATTGAAAGCCCTGCATTTTTTCAGGATTCGCCTGCTGATCAGAAACTGTATTGGAGAAAGGGTGAGCATTTTGTTCAGCAAGGGTTGTATACAACTGATTGCCGATCCAGCTGAAAGCCAGCATCCATAGCAGAACAAATGTGGAAAGTCTTTTCACTACCCTCAAAATAGTCAATTTTCCGGATATATCTAATTCCCGTTTCCCGTTTTATTAAGATAAAGCGTAGTGCCGTGTCTAAGAAGATATAACGCTAAAAGAATAAATAAGGAATAACTATTTCATCTTCCCCGTTTTAATCTTTAGGTTCCCATAATTGAATTTTGTTCCCTTCCAGATCCAAAATGTGAACAAATTTGCCATAATCAGAATCCTCAATTTTGTCCAGGATAGTTACACCTTCTTTTTTTAATTCTTCAACAAGGGCTACCAAATTCTCTACCCTGTAATTAATCATAAATTCTTTTGCTGAAGGGTCAAAATATTTTGATGTTTCAGCAAATGGCGACCATTGTGTAAGCCCCGTATTTGTTTCGTCGTCACCCTGTTTCCACTCAAAGGTTGTCCCGTATTTGCTTGTTTCAAAACCCAAATGCGTTTTATACCATTCATTTATTTTATCCACGTCTTTGCATTTAAAAAAAACGCCCCCGATACCTGTTACTTTTTTCATTTTATTGTTTTTAAATTTTCGTTATTAATAAAAGGATCTCGAAACCAATTTGATGGATCTTACCCTGTAAGGCAACAATTACTAAATTTAATAATTAAATTCAGTTTATCGGGGTTTTTACTTAACCAGGAATATTACTTAATGTAAAAATTATTTTGGGGGAAAATATACACAGGCAAAGGTTAAGTCCAATATGAAGTATACTCCAGGGTATTAAACTGTAGTTTTTATTATATGAGGATTCTCGTTTAGGATGTCTATCATGGTAATGGCTGGCGGCCCGGTCTTAAATCGCCGGGAGATGAATCATAAACTCAGTGCCTTCCCCGTCATTTGTCGAGACTTTTATATCACCGCCATGTGCTTTGATAATATCATAGGCTAAACTCAAACCTAAGCCAGTTCCACTGCCTGTCGGTTTGGTCGTAAAGAAAGGCTGAAAGATTTTGTCGATTATGTTTTTAGGAATGCCATTGCCGTTGTCACTAATTGTGATAGACATCAGATTGTCAGATTGGGCAGTAGTAATTTTTATAGCGGCTTCGTAACCTGCGTCTTTCATCTTTCGCTTTTCATTGACCGCATAAAAAGCATTGTTGATGAGGTTCAGCAATACGCGTCCGATATCCTCGGGAACAATATTTATTTTTTCAATGCTTTTATCAAATTCAGTTTCAAACTTTGCATTGAAAAATTTCTCTTTGGCCCGGAATCCGTGATAAGCCAGACGGAGATATTCATCTGCAAGCGCATTAATATCCGTCAGTTCTTTTTGTCCGGAGCTGGAACGTGAATGTTGCAGCATTCCTTTCACGATTCCGTCT